>Ga0208121_100010_pt1 | contig 250826 bp, 233 predicted proteins | sample LakWasMet62_LOW9_2_FD_183894 | JGI IMG/M metagenome (GOLD analysis project Ga0208121, IMG submission 183894) | Freshwater sediment methanotrophic microbial communities from Lake Washington under simulated oxygen tension - Sediment Metagenome... | ecosystem: Environmental > Aquatic > Freshwater... | reverse complement strand
AGAGTGACCGACATCATGGGCGAGATCAGCGCCGCCAGCTCGGAGCAGAGTGCCGGTGTGGCCCAGGTGGGTGAAGCCGTGACGCAGATGGACCAGGCCACGCAGCAGAACGCGGCGCTGGTGGAGGAGATGGCAGCGGCAGCCAGCAGCCTGCGCAGCCAGGCACAGGAGTTGGTCAGCACCGTTGCGGTGTTCAAGCTCTCCGGTCGTGAGCATCAGCCGATGACCGCTGTTCACGCCCCGGCCTCTTCCCGCCAGCCCCATCAGGGGAGCGTGCAAAAAGCCTTGGCCCGCCCCGTGGGCAGCGAGTCACAGAACATCAATCTGGACGATGCCATCAAGGCCCATGCCGACTGGCGCGCCAAACTGCGCACCGCGGCCATGCGGCATGAGTCCATGGATGCCGAAACCATTGGGCGCGATGATTGCTGCGTACTGGGCAAATGGCTGCATGGGGCGGGTCAATCGCAATACGGCGGCAAACCCAGCTTTGTCAGCTTGCTGGGTGCGCACCGGGAGTTCCACCAAGAAGCCGGCAAAGTGGCGCGCCTGATCAATCAGGGCGCGTATGACGCAGCCGAGCAGCAGCTGGGCGGCAACACTGCTTTCTCGAAAGCCTCCAGTCAAGTTGGGGCCGCGGTGATGCAGATGAAAAAGGAGCTCAAAGGCGTGTCCACGGGTGCGGCACCGAAAAAGGCGCCGGCCGCTAAACCGGCAACAAGCCAGCCTGAGGCCGCTGGTGTCGAAGGCGATTGGGAAACGTTTTGACCGGATCAAACGGGCTGCTGGCAAGGCCAGACAGACCGTTTGAAGGAGAGCCCCACTCCAACGCTGGTTGGCGCTGGCGGAGTAGGAAGCCTTTAAGGCTGGCCTTACTGGGCCTGGAAACCACTGTCCTTGATGATCTTGGCCCAGGTCTTGGTGTAGGCGCGTTCGCGGGTGGCGAGTTGCTGGGATGTCATGTGCCCGACGGTCAGGCCCATGGTGGTCAGGCGTTCGCGCACCTCCGGCAGGGCGATGACCTTGGCCAGCGCGTCTGAGTAGCGGTCCAGCGTCGCTTTTGGCGTGCCGTGCGGCGCGAAGATGCCGTAGTAGGGCAGGTCGTCGAAACCCTTCAGGCCAAGTTCGTCAAAAGTCGGCACATCGGGCAGCAGGGCTTGGCGCTTGGCGCCGATCACGGCCACTATGCGGATCTTGCCCGCCTTGTGGTTCTCGATGAAGTCGGGCACCGAGCCGACGCCGGCAGCAATCTGGTTGCCCAGCATGTCGCCCATCATCGGTGCACTGCCGCGGTAAGGCACGGCCTGCAGATCGAGTTTGTATTTCTCGCCGATCACCTTGACGAAGAATTCCGGTGTCGAAGCTGGTGCCGGCACACCCACGGTGCCCTTGCCTTTGCTGTGCTCACGCACCCAGGCCACGTACTCGTTCACTGTCTTGGCGGGTGTGCCGCCCGACAGCGCCAGGCCGTTGGCGAAGCTGGCGAAACCGGCCACCGGCACGAAGTCGTTTGCCGGGTCGAAGCCAGGGTTCTTGACCACTTGCGGCAGGATGGAGATGGTGTGGTCATGCGACAGGAACAGCACCGAGCCGTCCGCCGGTGCCACCTTGAGTGCTTGCGCCGCGATCTGGCCGCCGGCGCCGGCCTTGTTTTCCACGATGACGTTGGTGCCAAGCTGGTCCTTGAGTTTCTCAGCCAGCACGCGGGCGATGGCATCGGTACCGCCGCCGGGCGGGAAGCCGACCAGCAGCTTGATGGTGGCAGGTTGCGCGGTCGCCAGGGACCCGAACAACAGACCGGCTGCAGCCAGGCCCAGGGTGCGGCGCTTGAGAGCAAGAATCATGGTGTCACTCCAGTTGGAAAAAACGGAAATATTGCGCCGCAATGTACCACCGGCGCCTGACGCGGCCGTGTTCAGAACCAACGAAACAGCAGCGGGATGAGCAGCGAGGCCAGCACCACCTGCAAGCCCAGCGCCAAGCCGGCATAAGCGCCAGCATCGGCGTTGACCTGCAGCGCACGCGCCGCGCCCAAGCCGTGCGAGGTGGTGCCCAGGGAAAAGCCGCGCGTCATCCAGCCGTCTGGCGTGGTGGAAATGTGCAACAGATCGAACAGGTATTTGCCGCTCAAGGCACCGATGATGCCGGTCAACACGGCGAATACCGCCGCCAGCGCCGGAATGCCGCCAATTTTCTCGGCGATGCCCATGGCCACCGGCGCGGTGACAGATTTCGAGGCCAGCGACAGCAATACGTCGGACGGCAAGCCGAAGGCCCAGCCCAGTGCCAGTGCCGTGCCGGCCGAGGCCGCGCCACCCGCGAGCGCGGCCAGCAGCAACGGCACCCAGCGGCGACGTAACTCTTCTCGTCGTTGCCAGAGTGGCCAGGCCAGCGCCACCACCGCCGGGCCGAGCAGGAAGTGGATGAACTGGGCGCCGGAGAAATAGGTCTGATAAGGAACGTCAGTGGCAAGCAGGCCGCCTGCAATGGCGATCACCGTCCACAGCACCGGGTTGGCCCAAGGGGCCTGCTGCAGGCGGACATAGAGGGTATGTGCCAGTACATACACCACCAGCGTGGCAGTCAAGCCGAACAGCGGTGTGGTGGAGAGGTAGACCCACAACTCGACAAACTTGGGCATGGCTCAGTTCCCGTGGGGCGGCGGGTCGTGCCGTGTCAGCGCCCGCAATACCAGGGCGGTGACCGCCAGCCCCAGCCAGGTGGACAAGGTGATGGTCAGCAACATGCGCAGGCCGAAAGCGCTGATCAGGCCCAGGTGCGTCATGACACCCACGCCTACGGGAACGAACAGCAGCGACAGATGAGACAGCAGGTAATCGGCGCAGGCCGCGACCGGTTCACGTACGGCCTGGAAGCTCAGTGCAAACAGCAGCAACAGCATGCCCACCACCGGGCCGGGAAACGGCAGGCGCAGGCCATGCGCCAGCAACTCGCCAGCCGATTGAAACAGCAGCAACCAGGCAAAGCCGCGCAAGCCGAGCATCGGTGCGGCTTCAGAAACGTGGCAGATCAGGGTGCGAGATCTGGCCGCCCCGTACCAGCATCTTGCCGTATTCGGCGCAGCGGTTGTGCGTCGGGACGACCTTGCCTGGGTTGAGCAGGCTCTGCGGATCAAACGCGCGTTTGAGGCCGAGCATCTGCGCGTTCTCTTCCTGGCTGAACTGCACGCACATCGAGTTAAGTTTTTCCACGCCCACGCCATGCTCGCCGGTGACGGTGCCGCCCATGGCGACGCTGGTCTCCAGGATGTCGGCGCCAAACAGCTCGCAGCGGTGCAGTTGATCCGGGTCGTTGGCATCAAACAAAATCAGCGGGTGCAGGTTGCCGTCGCCAGCGTGGAACACATTGGCGCAGCGCAGACCGTACTTCTTTTCCATCTGCTGGATCGCCAGCAGGATGTCGGCCAGCCGACGGCGAGGGATGGTCGAGTCCATGCACATGTAATCGGGCGCCAGGCGGCCGCTGGCCGGGAAGGCATTCTTGCGGCCGCTCCAGAAGCGCAGCCGCTCGGCCTCGTCACGGCTGACCGCCAATGCGGTGGCGCCGGCGGCGCGCAGCACGTCGCTCATGCGACCGATTTCCTCTTCCACTTCCTCGGGCGTGCCGTCGCTTTCGCACAGCAGAATGGCTTCGGCGCTGAGGTCGTAGCCAGCGTGCACGAAATCTTCCACCGCTGCCGTCATGGGCTTGTCCATCATCTCCAGCCCGGCCGGAATGATGCCGGCGGCAATCACGGCCGCCACGGCATCACCGGCTTTGCGCATGTCGTCGAAGCTGGCCATGATGCAGCGTGCCAGTTGCGGCTTCGGCACCAGGCGCACGGTGACTTCCATCGTTACCGCCAGCATGCCTTCGGAGCCGATGAGGACACTCAGGAGGTCGTAGCCAGCGGCATCCAGCGCATCGCTGCCGAATTCGACCGGTTCGCCCTCGACGGTGTAGCCGCGCACCTTGAGCACGTTGTGCACGGTGAGGCCGTATTTGAGACAGTGCACGCCACCGGAGTTCTCGGCCACGTTGCCGCCGATGGTGCAGGCGATCTGGCTCGATGGATCGGGGGCGTAGTACATGCCGTAAGGGGCGGCCGCCTCGCTGATGGCGAGGTTGCGCACGCCGGCTTGCACCACCGCCGTACGGCTCTGCGGATCAATTTTCAGAATCTGGTTGAACTTGGCCAGGCTTAGCGTGACACCCAGGGTCAAGGGCATGGCGCCGCCCGACAGGCCGGTGCCCGCGCCGCGGGCCACCACCGGCACACCCAGCGTATGACAGGTCTTGAGCACGGCCTGCACTTGGCTCTCGGTTTCTGGCAGGGCCACCACCAGCGGGCGCTGGCGGTAAGCGGTCAGGCCGTCGCATTCATAGGGCGTGACGTCCTCGTTGTGCCACAGCAGGGCATGGGCGGGCAGCACGGCCTGCAGTGCCTGAACAACTTGTGTTTGCCGTTCAGCCCGCTGCTGGGCACTGACCTGGGGGCTGGAGAGGGTGGCGTTCATGGGGAAGGATTCTAGGCCTTGCTCACTATAATTTGCGGTTCATTCACTTTCACCCTGGCGGTAGCTACCGTGTCCGATCGTCTTGCTGTGCTACCCCAATATCTGTTGCCGAAAAAGGCCTTGACGGCGCTCGCCGGCCAGGTTGCCCAAGCGCCCATGGGGGCGCTGACCACCGGCATCATTCGCCGCTTCATTCGCCGCTACGGCGTGAGCATGAGCGAAGCCGCGAATCCCGATCCGGCCAGCTACGCCACCTTCAACGAGTTCTTCACCCGCGCCCTGAAAGACGGCGCCCGCCCGCTGGCGGCGGCCGATTTCATCTGCCCGGTGGATGGTGCCATCAGCCAGTTCGGGGCGATCGAGCGCGACCAGATCTTCCAGGCCAAGGGCCATCGCTACTCCACCACCGCGCTGGTGGGCGGTGATGCCGAATTGGCGGCGCAGTTTGAGGGTGGCAGCTTTGCCACCCTTTATCTGAGCCCGCGCGACTACCACCGCATTCACATGCCCTGCGACGGTGTACTGACCCGCATGATCTATGTGCCGGGCGAGCTGTTCTCGGTTAACCCGACCACGGCACGCGGCGTGCCGGGCCTGTTTGCGCGCAATGAACGCGTGGTCTGTGTGTTTGACACGGCCTATGGCCCGTTGGTGCTGACCTTGGTCGGCGCCACCATCGTGGGCAGCATGGCCACCGCGTGGCATGGCGTGGTCAATCCGCCACGCCGTCCCGCCGTGCACGAATGGCGCTACGAGGGGCAGGATGTGCGCCTGAAACAGGGCGAAGAAATGGGCCGTTTTCTGCTCGGCTCCACGGTGGTGATGCTGTGGCCGCGCGGACGGATCGGCTTCCATCCGGCCTGGGCGCCGGGTCAGTCCATCCGGCTGGGCGAGGCCATGGGGATGCGTCCGGCCGAGTAATACCCCGGATGCCAAGGTAATACGTGGCGTGCTAAGCTTTTCGCGAGCCTTCCATAAGAACCACATTTACCCGGAGATCGCTATGCCTGGCCTGTTGCCCAATGTAGACCCAGACGGTCTGCTCGAGTTTTCCGTCGTCTACACCGACCGCGCCCTCAACCACATGTCCAAACGCTTCCAGGGCGTGATGAAGGACATCTCCGGCATCCTCAAGGAAGTCTACAAAGCCAAGTCCGCCGTGCTGGTGCCTGGCAGCGGCACCTTCGGCATGGAAGCGGTGGCGCGCCAGTTCGCCACCGGCAAGAAGACCCTGGTGATCCGCAACGGCTGGTTCAGCTACCGCTGGACCCAGATCTTCGACATGGGCGGCATCCCCGCAGAAAGCACTGTATTGAAGGCGCGTCGTGTCGGCAGCGGTTCCCAGGCATCCTGGATCCCCTGCCCGGTGGAGGAGGTAGTGGCCACCATCAAGGCCAAGAAACCCGACGTGGTGTTCGCCCCGCACGTGGAAACTGCCGCCGGCATGATCCTGCCGGACGACTACATCCGCAAAGTGACTGACGCCGTGCATGAAGTCGGCGGCCTGTTCGTGCTCGACTGCATCGCCTCCGGCTGCATGTGGGTCGACATGGAAGCCACCGGCGTGGATGTGTTGGTGAGTGCGCCGCAAAAAGGCTGGAGCGGTTCACCCGCTTGTGCCATGGTCATGCTCAGCGAGCGCGCCCGCACCGCCATCGACGCCACCACCAGCACCAGCTTCGCGGCCGACCTCAAAAAGTGGCTGCAGGTCATGGAGGCCTATGAAAACGGCGGCCATACCTACCACACCACCATGCCAACCGACGCTCTGACCCGGCTTGATGAGGTGATGCGCGAGACCAAGGCCTACGGCTTCGAGAAGGTGCGCCAAGAGCAGATCGCACTCGGTGCCAAGGTGCGTGCCCTGCTGGAGAGCCGCGGCTTTGTCAGCGTGGCGGCCGAGGGTTTCAAGGCCCCGGGCGTGGTGGTCAGCTACACCACCGATCCGGAAGTGCAGAACAGCAAGAAGTTCCTGGGCCTGGGCCTGCAGACCGCCGCTGGCGTGCCACTGCAGTGCGACGAACCGGCCGATTTCAGCAGCTTCCGCATTGGCCTGTTCGGTCTGGACAAATTGCACCAGCCCGATCGCAGCGTGAAGCAGTTGTCGGACGCGCTGGACAAGTTGGGCTTCAAGGAAAAAGTGCCGGCGGTCGCCTGATTGGCAACATCCAGAAAAAGCGCCCCGGGCCATGCGGCTGCGGGGCGTTTTATTTGGAAGTGACGCTTCTTACTTGAAGATCACGGTCTTGTGGCCGTTGAGGATGACGCGGTGTTCGCTGTGCCATTTGACAGCGCGCGCAAGCACCTGGCTCTCGGTGTCGCGGCCAATCGCCGTCAGGTCTTCCACCGTCTTGCTGTGGTCGACACGGGCCACGTCCTGCTCGATGATCGGACCTTCGTCGAGATCAGCCGTCACATAGTGGGCGGTGGCGCCAATCAGCTTCACGCCGCGGTCATGGGCCTGGTAATAGGGTTTGGCGCCCTTGAAGCTGGGCAGGAAGCTGTGGTGGATGTTGATGGCCTTGCCGGAGAGCTTGCGGCACATGTCGTCACTCAGCACCTGCATGTAGCGCGCCAGCACCACCAGCTCGGCGCCTTCGGCCTGCACGACTTCAAATTGCTTGGCCTCGGCCTGCGGCTTGGTGGCCGCCGTCACCGGGATGTGGTGGAAGGGCACGTTGTAGCTGGCCGCCAGCTGATAGAAGTCGCGATGATTGGAGACGATGGCACGGATGTCGATCGGCAGCAGACCGATCTTCCAGCGGAACAGCAGGTCGTTCAGGCAGTGGCCTTCTTTGCTGACAAAAAGAACGGTGCGCATCGACTGTGCGGCCGCCTTCAGGTTCCACTGCATCTGGAACGGATCGGCAAACAGTTTGAGCTGGGTCTGCAGGTCCTCGTAGCTGACCTGGCCGCAGGCAAACTGCACACGCATGAAGAACAGGCCGGTGGCCGGGTCGTTGTACTGTGCCGCCTCTTCGATGTTGCCGCCACGCTCCAGCAGGAAACCAGAGACAGCATGTACCAAGCCCAGGCGGTCCGGGCAGGAAAGGGTCAGGATATAAACTTGGCTCATAGGATTCATTGTCGCAGGATGGGTTGATCAACGCATGCGGCCAGCTTTTTGGCGTTCGTAGGGTCGCATTGTCTCAATTTCCAGGAAGACCGCGTCACGATGGGCCAGAACGGCCTCCGTTCATTTGAAGCCGCAAGACACGACCGCCCTCGCTAAGTATGACCAAGGAAGCAACGACATGAAGATTCTGCTCACCGGAGGAGCCGGTTATATCGGCAGTCATACTGCGGTGGTGTTGGCGCAAGCCGGGCATGAGGTGGTGCTGTACGACAACCTGTGCAACAGCGACATCGGGGTGGTCAAGCATCTGGCGAAAATCACCGGGCGGCCCATGGCATTTGTTGAGGGCGATATTCGCGACACCGAATTGTTGACCCAGACGCTGCGCACTTCTGGTATTGAAGCCGTCATCCACTTCGCCGGCCTCAAGGCGGTGGGCGAATCGGTCGACCAACCGATTGAGTATTACGCCAACAATGTTCAGGGCACCATCAGCTTGCTGCAGGCCATGCGGGCCGTGTCGATCACCACCCTGGTTTTCAGCAGCAGTGCGACGGTGTATGGCGAGCCGCAGTACTTGCCGCTGGATGAGATGCACCCGACCAGTTCCACCAACCCCTATGGGCGCAGCAAGTTGCATATCGAAGAAATGCTGCTGGACGTGGCCAAGTCCGACGAGCGTTGGCGCATCGCCTGTTTGCGGTATTTCAATCCGGTTGGCGCACACGACAGCGCGCTGATCGGCGAAAACCCCCGCGGAATTCCGAATAACCTGATGCCCTACATTGCGCAGGTGGCAGCGGGGCAACGGCCAGCACTTCAAGTGTTTGGCGATGACTACCCGACGCCGGACGGCACCGGCGTCCGGGATTACATCCATGTGATGGATCTGGCGCGAGGGCATCTGGCGGCCCTGGGTTTCTTGGCTCACCGTACCGGTTGGCATGCCGTCAATTTGGGGACGGGGCACGGCAGCAGCGTTCTTGAGATGGTTCGTGCTTTTGAACGTGTGAGTGGCAGGCCTATCCCTTACAACATCGCACCGCGTCGGCCAGGCGACGTGGCGGCCTGTTATGCAAAGGCCGACAAGGCTGCTCAGGAATTGGGCTGGTCAGCCCAGCTGGGTCTGGACGACATGTGCCGCAGCACGTGGGAATTCCAGCGTCAGAGCGAATCCGGGTCTTCTCATTGACCTGATCGCAGCTGGGCAGGCGAACTCTGCACCATAAATTTGATACAATTGATAAAGGGATTGATGCCAAGCGGGAAGAGTCACTTGACGCTTGGCCAAAGGTGCGCTCGTTGGGACAATAAAAAGGTTTGCAGACCGGTAACGGTCCGTGATGAACCGGAAGCGCACGGATTGACTTGAAAAAAATAATCAATGCACCCAATCCGATGGATTGCCGGAGTCGTGCCATCGTTTGCGCTGGAAACGTGCGGACTGCTGCTGGGCGTCTTGCTGATGACGGGATCGGCCTGGGCGGCGCCGGCGGTTGCCTTTTATTACGGGAGCAACCCTCCTTGGGAGAGCCTGCAGGCATTTGACTTGGTCGTGGTCGATCCGGGACATGTCCCAGATATACAAATCGCCAAGCTGCCGCAGACCGAGTTGGCCGCCTATGTGTCGGTTGGCGAGGTGCACCCGTCGCGTGCCTATGCCGGGCGCATCCCTGCCGCCTGGTTACGTGGTGAGAACAGGGACTGGGGCAGCCGCTTGATTGACCAGGCAGCACCTGGGTGGTCACAGTTCTTTGCTGAATCCGTGATCGCACCTTTGTGGGAAAAGGGGTATCGCAGCTTTTTCCTCGATACCCTGGATTCCTATCACTTGTTTGCTAAGACCGCTGAGGAGAAATCCCGTCAGGAAGCGGGGCTGGTGGCACTCGTGAAGGAGGTCAAACGTCGTTACCCGCAGGCCAAGCTGATCTTCAACCGTGGCTTCGAGATTCTGGAGCCGACTCGGGGCGACGTGGCGATGATCGCGGCGGAATCCCTGTTTCAGGGTTACGACGCCGGTCGGGCTGTTTACCGCCAAGTGCCTCAAGACGATCAGGCATGGCTGCGTGCGCAACTCAAGCGGGCCCGTGACGAATATGGCCTGCCCAGCATCGTCATCGACTATGTACCGCCGGCACAAAGAGAGCTGGCAAGAGAGACGGCACGGCGCATCGAAGCGCAGGGTTTCATTCCCTGGGTTGCCACGCCAGACCTGGCCAGCCTGGGCGTGGGCTTGGTCGAAGTGATGCCCCGGCGCATCCTGGTCGTCCATAGTCCCTTGGCCAGCGAATATGCGTTGCGTGCCACGGATGCAGTGCGTTACGCCACGATGCCGCTCAATTACCTGGGTTATGTGGTGGAGTACGTCGATACCCAGTCTCTGCCAGAGGGCGGACTGGCCGGGCGCTATGCCGGTGTGGTGCTCTGGCTGGAGGCTCCGGGCACAGCTCGTGAGCGGACGAAACTCGCCACATGGTTAGCACAGCGTGTCGATGAAGGCGTACCGGTGGCACTGGTCAACGAAATCGGCCCCATGCTGGAGTCCCCATTGAAGGACAAGCTGGGGGTGGATGCCCCAACCACGCCGGATCAAGCTGGCCCCGTCAGCATTGCCGTGCAATCGCCAATGGTTGGTTTGGAGCGTCAGCCACGACCCCATCCAAGCGAGTTTCAGGCGCTAACGATCCAACGAGGCCAGCCTTTGCTGACCTTGACCAAGGGCGCGGCAAAACAGGTGGCCGCAGCCATTACGCCTTGGGGGGGGTATGTGATGGCCCCTTATGCGACGGTGACGCTGTCCAGTGGGGAGCAGAACCGTTGGGTGATTGATCCCTTCGCTTTTTTCCGTGCGTCTTTGCGTCTGCCGCTCATGCCGGTGCCGGATGTGACGACTGAAAGCGGGCGGCGGATGCTGATGGTGCACATGGATGGCGATGGCTTTGTCAGTCGTTCGGAATTGCCGGGCAAACCCTTTGCCGGTGAAGTGGTCCGTGACCGGATCGTCCGGAAGTACCGGCTGCCGATGACCCTGTCGGTGATCGAAGCCGAGTTGTCGCCGCAAGGCCTGTACCCCCAGCTGTCAGCGCAGATGGAGGCGGTGGCCAAGGAGATCTTCAGCGAGCCGCATGTGGAGATCGCCTCGCACAGCTACTCGCATCCATTCAATTGGCGTATGGCCAACCGCAAGGACGCCGCTGAAGGCTACCACCTGAACATACCGGGCTACCAGTACGACCTGCAGCGTGAGATCGAGGGCTCTGTCCACTATGTCCAGAGCCGTTTGGCACCTGCGGACAAGAACGTGGCGATGTTCTTCTGGACGGGGGATTGCATACCGGGGCGCGATGCGCTGGCCTGGACGCAAAAAGTGGGTGTGCTAAACATGAATGGCGGCGATACGCTGGCCACGCGTTCCAACCCCACCCTGACCTCGGTCGAAGGGCTTGGCATCGAGCGCAATGGGCTGTTCCAGGTTTTTGCGCCCAACCAGAACGAGAACGTCTACACCAACAACTGGACCGGGCCGTTTTACGGCTTTGAACGTGTCCTGGAAACGTTCGAATTCACAGAAAAACCGAGGCGGCTCAAACCGGTCGATGTTTATTTCCATAGCTATCTGGTAACCAAGCCGGCGGGACTCAAATCACTGGACAAGGTGTTCGACTGGGTTCTGGCGCAGGAATTGACACCGGTCTTCGCGTCGGACTATGCGCGCAAGGTCGAGTCTTTTCGCCGCATGGCGGTTGCCAAGACGGCGAATGGATGGCGTATCCGAGGTGACGGGAATTTGCGCACCGTGCGCCTGCCGTCGGCGCTGGGCCAGCCCAACCTGCAGACGAGCCAGTCCGTGGCCGGTTTCAACCAGCATGAAGGCGAGACCTATGTGCATTTGTCAGCGCCTTCGGTCGAGCTGCTTGTCTCGCCGCAGTCTGTGAACAGTGTGAGATTGGTCTCGGCCAATGCAGCTGTGGAGTCAGCGGAGCGCACGGAGGGCGGCTTTCGCTGGAACCTGGCCGGACACGTTCCTTTGCGCGTGACCTTGGCCAATGCGGAGCGCTGTCGCGTCCGGGCCGGCGGACGCGACCTTGTGCCGGTGCGCGGCCGAGATGGCCAATTCCATTACCAACTGAATACCCATGCTGCCAGACCGCTCGAAGCGATATGCCGGAATTGACGAGGAGCCGCCGCGGCTCAAGCTCGTCAATCACTGGCAACTGCTCTTGGCGGCCATCTTGATGGTCGGGCTGCTGCGTGCCATCTTCCCGCAAAAGGCCTTGGTCGAGGAACTGTATGGCCGCGAAAAGCTGGATGAGCTGACACTGTCCTATATCGAAAACCTGCACCGAACGCAGCCTAACAATGCCGACCTGACGATCCTGCTTGCGAGAGCCCAGCAAGAACAGCTGGATCTGGCGGCGCTGGAGCGCTTGCTCAATCCGATACTCCAGTCGGGTCGCGATGACGCGCGTCAGCGCTCCGAGGCCCGGTTGCTGTTGCTTCGAAGTTATGAGCGCACCCTGGCCAGCAGTTTGCCCGGTCCCGATCGGGCAACATGGGAGCGTCGTTTGACGGGGTTCCTGCGCGAGTCCAGCGAAGACGAGATCCTGCCGCAACTGGCAGGCGAATTTGCGGCCGAGGCCTTCAACCTGGGCTTGACGAACCTGGGGCTCAGGTTTTTGCGGCGCATTTCGCAGCAGGATCCCAGCACGGCACTGGCAGATCACGCGCATGCTGAGTTGGCCCAAGGGCACCACGCGCTCGCAGCCGAATACTTCATGCTGGCCAGGCATCAGACCGAGGACAGGGATCTTGCACGCGCATATTTCCGCCGTGGGGTTTCCGCGCTCATGGCGGCGAGCCGTTTTCAGCAGGCCATGGAACTGGTGGACCGAAACCTGGGTGACTTGGCCGACGACAGGGATACCCTGAATTTCCTGACACGGACCGCGTTGGCTGCCGGTGAGCCTGGGCGTGCGGCCCGTTACGCACAGCAGTTGGTTTTTTCGGAGAAGCCCGCGACAGGAGCGGCGCAGTGACTCGCGGGCTAGCGTTGGCATGGTTGATGGCTGTGGCCGAGCTTGCGATGGCCAACGATGCGGCGTGGCCCCCTGCCAGTTCGCCGGCCGAGGCCACGCCGGGAAAGACGATCTCCGTACCGCGGGTCACACCGGCGCTGGACCAGGCCTCGGTGAAACTGCGGCCTTTCAACCAGGATGACTACGACCTGGCGTTCACGGCTTTTATGGGTGGTGGCGATCTCAACCGAGCCTATCTTTTGGCGAGCAAGGCTGTGCAGAGTGTGCCCGCGGATCTTGAGTGGCGCCGGCGACTTGCACGCGTATCCGAGTGGGTCGGCAAGCCATTGGTGGCCTGGGAGAGCTGGGTGTATCTGTTCCAGCAGGGCGAGCGATCCGATGAGGTGATCAATGGTGTCGTGAGATTGGCGCCCTACGTGGGGCAACCCGATGTCGCGATCGCGGCGTGGGAATATCGCGCCGCGAGTACCCCGCTCAGTGAAGCCCAATGGGCAGACATTCGTTTTCTGTACGAAGCCGTCGGCAAACCCCAGCAGGGGCGCCGGTTCTTTGAGGCGCAATATCAGAAACGACGCGATGGGCGGCTGCTTGAGCATGCCGCCGCACTGGCAGAGAACGCGGGCGAAGATGACAAGGCGTTGCAGCTGTACCTTGACCGTGCGCGACTCAAGCCGTTCTCGACCGAGGCAACGTTACGCGCGGCTTTGTTGTTGTTGCGTCGTGACCGCGAGCGAGAAGCCTATGCCCTGTTGCTGGCACACAGTCAGGAGGTGCCGGAAGATGCCAAGGAGGCCGAGGAGGTGGAAGAGTTCTGGCGTCTGCTTGGCAACACGGCGTGGGAGTTGATGGAGAACGATGCGGCCGAAATGGCCTATCGGCGTTACGTGCCCAGTCCGTCCGCAACGGCTGGGGATTGGGGGCGGCTGATTTATCTGGTTCGCCAACAGCATCCAGGCGTTGCGGCGGAGCTGTCCTTTGAGGCCTATCGCCGCTACGGGAGTGTTGAGCACCTGTTGCAGGCCTTGGGTATCTTTGCAGAAGCCTCGGATGCCAAGGGTGAGACGCGGCTCTACCAGCAACTCAAGGCGCAGGAGCTGCAAGGGCTTGAGCAGGATGCGCGTTTTCTGGTTCTGCGTGCCCAGTATTTCCAGCGCGTGGCCGAGCCCGAGAAATCCTGGGGAGACTATCGACGGGCTTTGGCCATCAACCCGTTCGACCCGCAAGTCGCAACACCCGCCCTGTGGTTCCTGATTGACGCCGGACGCAGGAAGGAGCTGGAGGCCCTCTTGGGTGTTCTGCGGGCAACAGCCCACAAGGAAGCCGCGTATTGGCTGCCTTTTGCTGCAGCCAACCTGGTACTCGATCAACCGCAGAAAGCATTGGTCTGGTACCGCAAGGAAGTGCGGCGCAATCCGGACGACGTCTTGCTGCTGCTCAATTACGCCGAGGTGTTGCAGCGTGTGCAGCAAGCCGGCATGGCTGCACGTGTGCGCCAACATGCGTGGTTGCGTCTGCGGGAGAGGCAGGCGGCCCTCGACGCACCTGACAAACAGCCGGAGCTCCTGGCCTTGACACAGCTGGCGCTGCTGAATCGGCCGGGCGATCCGTCGCTGGCCCTGGTGCGCCAGGTTGCGGGTCGCTTGCGTGGGGTGCCGGTCGCACAGGAGGACGTTGCGCAGACGCGTGACCTGATCCTGGGCTGGGCGGTCGCGACGGAGCAGCAGGCCAACGCCCGCCAATGGTTGTGGCTGAACTACGCCCGCCAAGCGGGGCAGCCCGGACGTACACCGCCGCTGTCGCTGCAAAGCCAGATGGCTTTGCAAGCCGGTGATGTCCAGGCCATGAAAAGTTTGCTGGCGGACCACGCAGATCGCCTGTCGCTCAGCAGCCGTTATGACATGGCAGCGGCGCTGGGCGACCACGCCCAGGCCGAAAGCGCTGCGTTTGCCGCAATGCAGGGGAATGACGATGACGCGGACATGCATGAGCGTTACCGTCAGCAGGTTCCTCTGCGGGCCAATTACCTGCAGTTCAGGTACGCCAAGAACCAGTACGGTGACCTGGATGTGCGCAGTCGCCAGATGGAGGCGCGCATTGCCCTGGGTGTCGGGCGGCAGTTGCTGCTGGGGTGGGCGGAAAATTCACAGGGCAGTGCCGAGCCGGTACTTGCGTCCTACGTACCAAGATCAGAGCGGCTGACGAGCCTGGGCATGCGCTGGCAGCGGGAGCAGGGAGAGACGCAAGTCAATGTCTTCCAGCGGGATGAGCGTGACAAGAACACCGGTTTGCGCTTCGCGCAGACCGGGGCCTGGGGCCGTCGGCTGACACTGGATGGCACGTTGGGCTGGCGCATCGATTCGAGCGACAGCCTGCCGCTGCGGGTTGCCGGCTCGGAGGATCAGGTGCAGCTGGGCTTCAATTACGCCTTGAGCCGGCGCGAGTATGTGCGCATGACAACACGCATGGCGCGGTACTACACGCAGTCGGGCGACAGCCTGGGGGCGGGGCGTGTCCACGAATTTGAAGCCGGGCACCGGATCAGGACGGAATACCCCGACTTCCGTGTGCGCCTCTTTGCCACGCAGCAAAGCTATACCTACGATGACGACGTGGGCGACCGCACGCGGGAACTGTCCCCGGACGTGCGTGCTGCCGCAGCGGCGGGGACGATCGATCCGATGAAGTATTTCCTGCCGCAGGGCAGCACGACGTGGGGGGCTTGCCTGGGGGTGGGCGAGAACCGCGCCGGACAGAGCGTCCAGGAGGTCTATTCCCGGGCTTTCAAGCCGTTTTTCGAGACCTGCTCAACCAGCAACAGCCTCAATGGGGGCGGCTATACGGGCGTGCTCGGCATCGCCGGAACGGTCACAGGCGAAGATCACTTGTCTTTGCGGATCGAACAAAGCAGTGGTGGATCAGGAACGGGTGCCTTGACGCGGGTTCTTGCTCTTCGGTACCGACATTATTTTTGATAGAAGGATGGATATGAACATCAACAGGCGTTCTTTGCTCGTACTCGCAGCGCTGGCCATGGCGGGGTGTTCCACGCTCAGTTCGGTGTCGTCCGGGACTGTGCTGGCGCGCGACCAGAAATGGGTCCTGCTGCCGATGGTGAATCACACCGACACGCCGCAGGCAGGGCTGGCGGCAGAGTCCATCGCAGAACATGTGCTGCGTTTGCGCGGCATTGACAACCTGGTTCGCTATCCCGCGACCTTGTCGCGCGACAGCCTGTTCGAACCGGCGGAGCGCCGCGTCGTGGAAGAGGCCCAGAAATGGGCGCGTGAACAGGGCGCGCGCTATGGGCTGACGGGCGTGGTGGAGGAGTGGCGCTACAAGGTCGGCATCGATGGCGAGCCGGCCGTGGGCCTGACCTTGCAGGTGATCGATCTCGCAGATGGCCGGGTGGTCTGGAGTGCTTCAGGCGCCAGGAGCGGCTGGAGCCGGGAGCCCTTGTCGGGGGTGGCCAATCAGTTGCTGAATGAAATGATGGCCAAGCTCCCGTTGCACGCAGCAGCGGCTGCACCTTAACGGGTAAACATGACGGCTCATTTTCTGAAATCGGTCTGGCAGCGTTTGCGCCCGGGACAGTCGCGCGTGTCCGGGGAGAGTGAGTCGCGCGGCCAATGGCTGGAGGCGATTGTGATCCCGTTGGTGTTCATGGGACTGGCGTGGTCACTGAAGCCGCAAGACCCATTCCTGCTGGGCTCGGTGTTTCCCTGGTTATGGTTCGCTCCCGTGCTGGCTGCGTTGCGTTACGGGGTTGCGCCAGGCTTGGTGAGCGGGTGTGTTCTTCTCGGGGCGTGGCTGATCGCAAATGTTGCCGGCCTGGCGGCCGTGGCGCGGACTGACTTTCCCAAAGACTATTTTTTTGGCGGCGGCTTGCTCGTTCTGCTGTGTGGGAAGTTCAGTGATGTCTGGCGCGATCGTTATCAGCGCATGGACGAGGCCAATCTGTATGTGACCGAGCGGCTGTCGCGTCTGACCAAGCGCCATCTGTTGCTCAATCTGTCGCATGACCGGTTGGAGCAGGAAATGCTGGCGCGTCCCGGCTCGCTTCGTGATGCGCTGACGAGTTTGCGCGACCTTGTTCTGAAAAGCGAGCGCGGCGAGGGCGCATTGCCTGGTGTGGAGGCCTTGCTCAATCTGCTCGAGCAATACACCAAGATTGAATCTGCGGCTGTCTATTGTGCTGAAGAGCGGGGTGGTCAGGTGCGCCTGGGGGCCGTGGCGGGCTCGCTGGGCGAGCCGCAGGTGCTTGAGCAGAATGATGAGCTGCTTCGCTTGGCTATTGAAGAGCGCAAACTGGTGCACATTGCCGAGGAAGAGGTTGCGTACGAGCGCCCGTCCAGGCAACTGGCCGTGGTGCCGCTGATTGCCAGTGATGACAGCCTGATCGGGGTTCTGGCGGTTTCCAAGATGCCGTTCTTCTCCCTCAATGCCGAGAATCTGCAGATGATGTCGGTGATGTTGGCCTACTACGCCGACCACCTGCTCAATGCCCCGGATATTGCGTTGTGCCGAAAGGCTTTGCCAGGCATCCCCGAAGCCTATGCCGAGGAACTGGCACGCATGCTGCGCATGCAGAAGAAGACGGACATCAACAGCCAGATCGTGGTCATGACCTTTGCGGGCCCCGCAAAAGAGACCATTCCGACGCAACTTCTGCACATCAAGCGAGGCCTGGATCTTTACTGGCAAACGCAGGTGGGCGAGAACCCAGTCATTGCCGTTCTGATGCCATTTGCCTCGCCGTCGAGTCTGGAGGGGTTCCTGCATCGTATCAATGGCTGGCTCAAGGCCCGGTTTGGCGGCGATTTCGACTCGTTGAAGATCGATCTGAGAAGCATCGACTTTGAGCGGGAGGACCCGCTGAAGGTCCTGTCGGAGATCATTCAGTCATGAGGCTCGTTGACTGGAGCCTGGTCGTGGCGGCCGTTGTGCTGGACGCGGCCATTCTGCTCAGCCCTCTGCCGATGTTGACCACAACCGATGCCTTTGTCGGCATGTGGGCGCTGCATGCGGCTTGCTGCGCCGTTCTGGCCGGCAGCATTGCGCGCCTGTTGCCTGCGCGTTACCAGCAGCGCCCCGTCTGGACCTGGCTGCTGATGTTTGATTTTGCGTTCATCGCGCCGGTTCTCGGCCCGATTGGCATTCTGCTGGTGGCGCGTGCCACCTCACATCGACGGCTTCACCAGCTGGTGTATGCCAAACCCCAGTCGCTCGGCCTGCCCGAATACGATGTTCGAACACAAGACCCGCAGCGGGCGGGGCAAGGGGCCATTCGTTCCCGTCTAGGTGCCAGTGTGCCGGCCAGCATCCGCATGCAGTCTCTGCTGACCTTGCAAGCGGTGCCCAGCCGCGTGGCCAACCCGATTCGGGAGGAACTGTTGGGGGATGCTGCCGATGATGTGCGGCTGGTGGCATTCGGGATGCTGGATGCCGAAGAGAAGCGGCTGTCAAAGCATATCCATCGCGAACAGACGAATCTTCAGATGGATCTCTCGGCGCGGACCCGATTCGATTGTCTGGTTCATCTGGCGGAACTGCATTGGGAACTGATCTATTCGGGTCTGGTGCAGGGGGAGTTGCGCAAACATATCCTGGGGGAGGCCCGGGGCTACATCGATGCTGCGCTGGCACTTGGTGCCAAGCATGAGAGCGGCCAAGTATTCCTGAAAGGGAAGATCCTGTTGGCCCAAGGCGAAGACGAGCAATCCGAGCGGGCCTTCACCGAGGCGCTGGAGCTCGGCCACTCGGAAGTTTCCGTGATCCCCTTCCTGGCCGAACTCGCATTCCGGCGCCGCGAATTCGGGCGGGTGCGGGGTTATATGCAGCACCTGTTCAAGCATCACGCTGCGTCGCGTGTCATGCCCATCGTTGCCTTCTGGAATGCCGGCGGCAGCACCCATCCCACCCATTCTCAACGTGCTCTCAACCACCTCTGAACCCCCGTTCCCACGTGCTGACAACGTGGATGTGCTTCTGTTGCTGGAAGGGACGTTTCCCTTCGTGGCGGGTGGCGTGTCGAGCTGGGTGAACCAGATCATCCGGGGCAACCCGAACATCCGATTCGGCGCCATCTTCATCGGCGCTCGGCGCGAGGATTACGGCCCCTTGCGGTATGCCCTGCCGGACAACCTAGTTCATCTCGACGTTGTCTATCTCTGGGAGGCGAAGCCCCCGGCCCGGTCCCGCCCGGCCCCGGTCCGTGCTGATGCGAACGCCATGTCGAAGGTCAAGGCGCTGCACGAGATGCTGCATCACGACATCCAGCAGCCGGATTGCCTGCGGCTTTTCGGCTCGCTGCTGGACGAGGCGCATCCGAACGGCTGCCTGAAACAGGAGGCCTTCTTGCACAGCGAGGCAGCCTGGGAGCAGATCAAGGAGGGTTACCGTCGCTACAGCACGGACCCCTCTTTCGTGGACTACTTCTGGACCATCCGGACCATCCACGCGCCGATGTGGCCCTTGCGCGAGGTCGCGCAGCGCTGTCCGGCTGCGCGCATCTATCACTCGGTGTCGACGGGTTACGCGGGCACCTTGGCCCTTTTGCTCAAGCACCGCAATCCCCGCCCTTTTATCCTGAGCGAGCACGGCATCTACGTCAAGGAACGCAAGATCGATCTTTACCAGGCCAGCTGGCTGAAAGACAACCGTTCGGTTTTCGAGCGGGATCCCTCTCAGGTCAGCTACTACCGGCAGCTGTGGATTCGCTTCTTTGAACATCTGGGGTATCTGACCTACCAGGCTGCCGACCATATCGTCGCCCTGTATGAGGCCAACCGGCAGCGCCAGTTGGCGGACGGCGCGCCGCCGGAGCGGACAAGCAACATTCCGAACGGCATCGATGTCGCCTACTTCGCGCCAATTCGGCAGTTGCGCCCGGCTGCACCGCCGCCCGTGCTGTGCCTGATCGGGCGCGTGGTTCCGATCAAGGACATCAAGACCTTCATCCGCTCCATGCGCACGGTCGTGACGCACCTGCCGCAGGCGCAAGCCTGGATCGCCGGGCCCGAGGACGAAGACCCCGACTATGCACAGGAGTGTCGTGATCTGGTGCATCGCCTCGGGCTGGAAGAGCACGTGAAGTTTCTCGGCTTCCAGAAACTGGCCGCGCTGCTGCCAAAGATCGGGCTGGTGGTGCTCAGCTCGATCAGCGAAGCTTTGCCCCTGGTGGTGCTCGAAGGTTATGCCGCCGGGGTGCCTGCGGTCACCACCGATGTCGGTTCGTGCCGACAGCTGGTCAACGGGCTGCCAGGGGACGACGAGGCCATCGGGCCCTCCGGTCGGGTGGTCCGCATTGCCGATCCGGAAGCGCTGGCACAGGCGGCGCTGGAGTTGCTCACCGACCCGCAGGCCTGGCAGCAGGCGAGTGTGGCCGCGATCAAGCGCGTGGAGACGTATTACCAGCAGCAGCAGATGTTCGACAGTTATCAAGAGCTCTATGCGCAAGGACTGGCATGGCAGGCATAGGTTTCGAGCTCAGGAAGCTGCTCAACAAGCGCTCTTATGCCGGTGTGTTGCAGGCCTATGCCTATGCCGGCCTGATCAGCTCTGGCCCCATGGTGCTCTCGATCGTCGGCATGGTGCTGATCGGTGTGCTGAGTTTTGGTGTGGTGATCCCGCACATACTGATCTCGCAATTCCAGATCACGGTGACGTACATCTACTTCAGTTCTCTGATCTTGACGGCGCCGGTGCAGTTGAGTTTCACCCGCTTCATTTCCGACCGGCTGTATGTCAAGGATGAGGCGGCGGTCTTGCCCAATTTCAACGGTCTGCTGTTTGTGGTCTTGAACGTGAGCATTCTGCTGGCCTTGCCGGTGGCCTTGTTCGGGCTGGCTGGTCAGACGGCTTTGTTCCGGCTCCTGTTCGTGATGGGGCTGGCCATCATGTCGGGCATCTGGGTCTCTGCCGTTTTCCTCTCGGGGATGCGGCAGTACAAGGCCATTCTTCTGATCTTTGTGCTCGGCTACAGCGCGACGCCGTTGCTGGCGCTCTTGTTCATGCATTTCTTCAACATGGAAGGTCTGCTGCTCGGGTTCGTGGCGGGGCACTTCCTGCTGCTGGTGGGCATGGTCTGGCTGATCTACCGAAACTATTCGTCCGACCGGTTCATGGCCTTCGATATCTGGAAACCCGGCGCCATGTACCGCAGCCTGATGTTGACGGGCTTGTTTTTCAATCTGGGATTGTGGGTCGACAAGCTGATGTTCTGGTACTACCCGGGGACGGGGCAGTCGGTGGTGGGGCCACTCCACGCCTCGGTCATCTACGACTTCCCGATCTTTCTGGCGTACCTGACCGTGATCCCGGGCATGGCAGTGTTTCTGGTTCGCATCGAGACCGATTTTGTGGAGTACTGCGCCAAGTTCTACGAGGCAGTCGGCGGCGGGGCAACGCTGGACTACATCATGCGCATGCGCAACCAGATGGTCTACTACGTTCGACAGGGATTGCTCGATATTGCCAAGATACAGGCCATCACTGCGCTCGTGACTTTCGTGCTGGGCGAGCAGCTGCTGCAATGGCTCGGGATCTCGACCTTGTACCTGCCCTTGCTGTTCGTCGACGTGGTCGGCGCCGGCCTGCAGGTGGTCATGCTGGGCATCCTCAATGTGCTGTTTTACCTGGATCAGCGTCGGATCGTGGTCTGGCTCACCGGCCTTCTGCTGGTTTGCAATGCCGGCTTCAGTGCGCTGTCGATTTACCTGGGGGCCGCGTGGTTCGGTTACGGCTTCGCCGTGGCCATGCTGGTCACGGTGCTGGTCGGCATCTGGGTGCTGAACCGGCGCCTGGAAGCCTTGGAATTCGAAACCTACATGCTGCAGTAAGCAGGGTCGGCGTGCTCTCAGCGCGGCTGGCGGGTGTCGAATTCTGCGCAATAGTCTTTCACAACAGGCGGGCGTGCGGGCCAGATGAGGTCGAAGCGGCCGGCAGACGGCAAAGCACCGCCTGCCTGGACATCACCAAGGACGACAGCTTGGATGTGCAGAGATGAAGGCAGGTGTTGCGGCACACCCAGCTGGCGGTCCACATGGCCGTGGCCGGCCAGCAGCAGTACCGTTCGCCCCGGTTGCGCCGCCGCGCGCAGGGTTTGCGCCATGGCCAGGTCGCGTGCAATCTGCACCCGCGTCATGGGGGTGATCTGATTCTCCGGCAGCATCCCACAGTGGCCCAGGCGGATGGCCTGCTGTTGCGCCTTGAGCACCGGGCCAGGCAGCAAGGTGTCGAGTTGCGGGTCGGCCATGCGTGCGCGTATCTGGGCGCGCGGCAGGTTGGCACCGAGTACCGGCACGCCGGCGCGTACGGCGGCCATCACCGCCGGGGCGTAAGCGTGCCAGGGCCAGGCAGCCTCGTTCCACTGTAAGGCGTTGCGGACCTGGGTCTCGCTGGCGTCGGCCGGCAGGCCGCGCGTATCAGAACCCTGCTCGGCCATTTCCAGCGCCAGTGCGGCCAGCTGCCCCCGTGCGGCCAGGGCCTGTACCAGATCCCGCTGCACCCGTTGGTGGTCGGGCGCATCGTGCTGTTCGCCCAGCAAGATCGCATCGGCCGGCAACAAGGCGGCCAGGCGCTGATCGGTGTCCACGTCGACACGACTGGCGCAACCGACGGCCAGCGCAACGCAGGTCAGCAAGGTGAAGAGTCGAAGCGGAACATGGCGGAACATCGGGCGATACTACGGGCAATTCCCAAGGTTTTCATGCGTTCGAATCTTTTCTTGAGGACCGTCCTCACCCTGCTGCTCGCGCTGCTGGCAGCCCTCTTGTGCGTCTGGCTGAACACCCCCCTGCCCTGGATGATCGGCCCCCTGCTGGCCACCGCCGTGGCATCCATCCTGCGCATGCCCACCGCCAGCTGGACGCCGGTGCGCAATGCCGGGCAAGCCACCATCGGTGTGGCGCTCGGTCTCTACTTCACGCCGCAGGTCACGGCCTTGGTGCTCAGTTTGTGGTGGGCCATCGGGCTGGGCATCGTCTGGGCATTAGGCTTGGGGGCGTTGTTCAGCGCTTGGCTGCAGCGCCTGCATGCCCACCGCCTGCCCGGGCTGAACCGGGCCACCACCTGGTTTGCCGGTGCCATTGGCGCAGCATCCGAGATGACGCTGCTGGCCGAGCGTGCCCATGGCCGCGCCGATCTGGTGGCAGCGGCGCACAGCATGCGGCTGCTGATCGTGACGGTGCTGATTCCCTTCGGCATGCAGTTCAGCGGTTTGCACGGGCTGGACCTGCTGGCTGCCGGCACGGCACGCGAGGTGCACTGGGACGGTCTGCTGCTGCTCGGCGTGGCGGCGGCCGCCGGCGCCTGGGTGATGCAGCGGCTGGACCGCGCCAACCCCTGGTTCATGGGGGCGCTGCTGGTGGCCATGGCGCTGACCATGGCGGGGATCGAGTTGTCAGCGTTGCCCAAGGTCTTGTCGAATGCAGCGCAGCTGGTGATCGGTGTCAGCCTGGGGGTGCGCTTCACACCTGCGTTCGTGCACACGGCGCCGCGCTGGTTGGCCTCGGTGGCCATAGGGACGCTGGTGATGGTGCTGCTGTGTGCCGGTTTCGCCTGGGTGTTGGCGCTGGCCACGGGGCTGCATCCGGCCACGCTGATTCTGGCGACGTCACCCGGTGGCATTGCCGAGATGTCGATCACGGCCAAGGTGTTGCAATTGGGGGCGCCGGTGGTGACGGCGTTCCAGGTGTGCCGCTTGGTGGCCGTGCTGTTGCTGCTGGAGCCCCTATACCGCTGGCGTTACCAGCGCGCGGGCGAGTGAGCAGCGCGTCGACTTGTCTCGACGCGTTGGGTTCAGTGGATGGTCAGTGGCGTCTGGGCCAGTTCGGCGTACTGTGCCAGCGTGTCTTCCACTTCTTCTTCGGTGGGGGCGTTGACTTGCCAGGCCGCAATGCGCTGCTGGAACAACTCGGCCCAGGAGCCGTCAAGGTAGAGCTCCTTGCCGGAGCGTTTGTCCACGATCTCAAAGCCGTGGCGCAGCAACACCGGCCGCTCGGCAGGGGCGTCGCTGTCGCCCAGCGAGGTCAGCGCTTCATCGGGCTCGATGGCCGCCAGGTGCGTGACCGAGAAAGTGTCCGAGTCGTAAAGCGTGTGCATGTGTGTGGTTCCTCCCAACGTCCTGAATCCCAGATGGACGCCGCTCTGGTAATTTCAAGGGCACACACAGCGTACCACCAATGCGGGTCGCTGTTGTCGTCTCAGGGCGGGCCGCTGCTGCGCCATTGCTGGTCGATGAAGTCACCGTTGTCCTGGGTCAGCTTGATGCGCACCGGCAGGTAGCCCAGAGTCGGCGCCAGCCAGAGCTCGACCATCAGGTCGGAGGGTTGTCGCCGCGGGCGGGTGATCTTGAGGGTGTCCTGTTCGCCGCCCGGCAGATTCAGATGTTCGGGGCCATCGACGACAAAACGCCAGTTGTCTGACTCGCGCGGCCCCACGGCCTGCATTTCGATGGTAGTGCCGCGCGGGTAGCGCTGCGGTTCGGCGCCAATCAGGCTGGCGATCTGCACGAAGATGCTGAGCTGGTCCTGCGCACCGGGCTGCAGCGCGGCCTCAGGCGTGTTGGCGCTGAAGATGACCTTGCCCTTGTCGTACTCGAAATGTGCTGCCACCTCGCTGCGCACCTTGTCGCCGAAGCGCTTCGGTTTCAGGCCTTGCGGCGTGAGCTGGCCGCGGCTGGTCTGCCGGCGCGAGCCCAGAAACAAGGCGCTGATCTCCAGTTGCGCGTCGTAGCTTTCCCCGTCATGCGCCCACAGCAATTCGGCATTGGCGGTGTAGGGCAGCTGGCGGACTTCACCAAAAAGGTTGTACTTGATGCGCAGCGAGCCGGGGATGATGGTGGAGGGGGACGGTGCTTCGGCCACCGGCGCGGTCGGGGGGGGTGTCGGCTTTTCTGCAGCGCTTGCAGGCAATTCTTTTGCTATTGAATTGATAGCTGTTGGCGCTGATTCGACGGCGTCTGAAGCCGGATTTGATGCCTGATCGGGCGCGGCGGGCGGGACGGCCGCCCTGGGTCGGGTGGGGGCGGCCACCGGCTTGGGGCGCGGTGTTGCGGCCTGCGGTTGTGGCACGGCGGGTACGGGCGGTGCCGCGACGGTGCGTGTGATCAAGGGGCGGCTGAGAGGCTGCTCGGCTGGCAGACCATCAAAGTGCATGCCGCTTAGTAGCAGCAGGTGGGCGGCCAACATGGTGGCGCTGAGCAGCAACAGCGGCCGCCAAGGGGCTGCGGACGTGCCGCTGCGAGAGGAAAGAACCAGGCGGCTCAAGTCCGGTGCCCCAGTTCGGCGGACAGTTGTCGTGCCGCAGTCTGCAGCGGGGTGGCTACCGAGCCGTCCCAGGCGGTGTCGAAACTGGCAACCGAGCCCATGGCCACCATGCCCAGCACCAGATGGCCGTCGAAGTCGAACACTGGTGCGCAAAAGCCGGCCACACCGGGCAGCAGCGAGTCCACCGCGCGTGCCAGGCCGTGCTCACGTACCTGGCGCAGCATGAAGTTCAGATCGGTCTGGTTGCGTGGCAGGTCGGTGCGGCCGAGCTGGCGGGCGCGCGCCATTTCCTCGCGCAGCAACGGGGCAATCGCTTCGCGCGACACGTAGGCCGCAAAACAGCGGCCGGTGGCGGACGACAACAGCGGCATGACGTCACCCAGCCGCAGGTTGACGGTGACGGACTGGGGCGACTCTTCCCAGTGCACGATGGTCGGGCCGAAGTTGCCCCAGACGGCAAGCGCCAGCGTATGACCGATGCGCTCCATCAACGCCGGCATGCGTTCACGCGCCAGCTTGATGGCATCGAGCCGGGTGATGGCGGCCAGGCCGAGCTTGAGCGCCGCCGGTCCCAGGTCGTAGCGCGTGCTGCCGTCCTGGCTGACCAGGCCCAGACGCTGGAAGCTCACCAGGTAGCGGTGCGCCTTGGCCGCGCTCATGCCGGCGGCGGCGGCCAGATCGCGCAGCATCAGCGGGCCGGGCGCGCGCGCCAGCGCGTCGAGCAGGGTGAACCCGACCTCGACCGACTGGATGCCTGCGCGTGTCTTCTCCATGGTGTAATTAGTGAAACGAACGTCGTTTCGATGGGTTCAACGAGTTTAGCAATACGGAATCAGAGATTTTTGCCCCATGAAGCTTGCCACCTACAAAGACGGCTCACGTGACGGACAACTGGTGGTCGTTTCGCGCGACCTGAGCACCGCGCATTATGCGACTGGCATCGCCAACCACCTGCAGCAGGTGCTGGACGACTGGAACTTCCTGTCGCCGCAGCTGCAGGACCTGTACGATGCGCTCAACCAGGGCAAGGCGCGCCACGCCTTCCCGTTCGACCCGCACATGTGCATGGCGCCGCTGCCACGCGCCTACCAGTGGGCTGACGGCTCGGCCTACATCAACCACGTGGAGCTGGTGCGCCTGGCGCGCAACTCGGAAGTGCCGGCCAACTACTACACCGAGCCGCTGATGTACCAGGGTGGCAGTGACGACTTCCTGGGCCCGCGTGACGACGTGGTGTGCGTGAGCGAAGCGCACGGCATCGACTTCGAGGCCGAGGTCGCTGTTGTCACCGGCGACGTGCCGATGGGCAGCACGCCGGAGCAGGCGCTCGACGGCATCCGCCTGGTGATGCTGGCCAACGACGTCAGCCTGCGTCACCTGATTCCGGATGAGTTGGCCAAGGGCTTTGGCTTTTTCCAGAGTAAGCCGGCCACGGCCTTCAGCCCGGTGGCGGTCACGCTGGACGAATTCGGTGAGGTCTGGGACAAGGGCCGTCTGGGCCTGACCATCCAGAGCGCCTGGAACGGCCGCACGGTCGGCATGTGTGATGCCGGTGAGGAGATGACCTTCCATTTCGGCCAGCTCATCGCCCACATCTGCAAGACACGCAATGTGCGCGCCGGCAGCATCGTCGGCTCGGGCACGGTCAGCAACCGCGCCACCGAGGTCAAGGGCAAGAAGGAATGGACCAAGGGCTACAGCTGCATTGCCGAGAAGCGCGCCATCGAAACCATCCAGGACGGCAAGCCCAGCACCGACTACATGAAGTTCGGCGACACCATCCGCATCGAGATGAAGGGGCGTGACGGCCAATCCGTCTTTGGTGCCATTGAGCAGAAGATCGTGCCGCTGACGACGTAAGCATCAGCCATGTAAAAAGAAAAAGGGCGGCCCAGGGTCGCCCTTTTTTTGTCAAGCCGACAGGCGATCAGGCCTGACCGTTCATTTTGTCGTGTTTGAGGAAGTACTGCTTGGCCATGGCGACCAGTTGGGCATCGCTCGGGTGGTCGCTGCTGATGACGTCGACAATGGCTTTGTCGATGTCTTTGTCGTGACGCGCGCAGTGCGCTTTGAATTCGTCCTTGGCCTGGGCCGGGCCGGTCACCAGGATCTCGTGCACGCCCTTGAGCGCCTCGGCCACCGAGTGGTAGTAGGTTTCGTCGCTGCTGTTGTGGCCGCCTTGCGCCGAATGGTGACCGCTGGCGCTGTCACCGCGGCCGTGCATGCCCTGGTGCGAGCCGACATGGCCGCCGGTGGCCTTGTGCTGGCTGCGCGACTTGATCTTCTGTGCGTCGACATGCTCGCGGTCGAACATGATGACGTGGGCTTCGGAACGGTCAAGCCAGACGATGGCGTGGAATGTGGACATGGGTGTCTCCTGATCAATCGATGGGTAAATGGGGTGTGCTTCAGGCGTTCGTGGTTTTGCCGAGCTGTTCGAATTTGCCCTGGCAGGCAATGCAGCGCAGGGTTTCCGGGGCGGCATGCAGGCGAGGTGCCGGAATGTCGGCATCACAGTCGATGCAGATGCCGTAGACGCCATCTTCAATGCGCTTGAGCGCGGCATCAATGGCATCGAGCTCGGCGCTTTCGCGGGCATCAAGGGCCAGCTCCAGGTCGCGCGCGGTGGAGGCCTGGGCGCGGGAGTCTTCCGTTTGGGCACCGAAATGGTCCGCCGAGGCCTCGGCACGTCCCACATTGCCGCCGCGCAGGGTGGCGATCTGGGCCAGCAGGCCGGCGCGCTGTTCCAGCAGCTGTTTCTGGAAGGGGGCTGTCAGTTGTTTGTCCATGGAAATCTCCGTATCGAATGACCTCATCATGCTCGCCTTGCGCATCACCGTCTTTGACGCAAGTCAAGACCGATGTGGGGTAGCCAAATGGAGTCAGAATCTGGCACAGGCATTTTGCAACCAAATAGAACACAGGAGACCGCCTCATGGATTACAGCCGCTACCAGACCCTTCACATCACACGCCGCGGTGACAACGGCGCCGTGCTCGACATCCAGATGAAGGCCCGCAACGGCAAGCTGCCCACCGCCGACCACCATGGGCACCGTGAACTGACCGAAATCTGGCGCGATGTCAGTGCCGACGACACGGTGCGCTGCGCCGTGCTGCGCGGCGAGGGGCAGGGATTTTCCGGTGGTGGTGATCTGGCGCTGGTGCAGGACATGGCGCAAGACTTCGAAGTGCGTAGCCGCGTCTGGAAGGAAGCGCGCGACCTGGTCTACAACGTCATCAACTGCGACAAGCCGATCGTCAGCGCCATGCACGGCCCGGCGGTCGGCGCCGGCCTGGTGGCCGGCCTGCTGGCCGACATCTCGATCGCCAGCCGCGGTGCCAAGATCGTCGACGGCCACACCCGCCTGGGTGTGGCGGCCGGCGACCACGCCGCCATCATCTGGCCGCTGCTGTGCGGCATGGCCAAGGCCAAGTACTACCTGATGCTGTGCGAGCCGATCAGCGGCGAGGAGGCCGAGCGCATCGGCCTGGTGTCGCTGGCAGTGGACGAATCGGAGCTGTTGCCCCGTGCCTATGACGTGGCCGACCGGTTGGCCAGTGGCAGCCAGAGTGCGATCCGCTGGACCAAGTACGCGCTCAACAACTGGCTGCGTCAGGCCGGCCCGTCCTTCGACACCTCGCTGGCGTTGGAGTTCATGGGCTTCGGCGGCCCCGATGTGCGCGAGGGCGTGGCTTCGTTGCGGGACAAACGCGCGCCGAAATTCTGAGACACCCCCAGGCTGCGCGCACTGCGTGTCGCTCATCGCCGTGGAGCCTCGGCCTGAGGCCGAGGCTCTTCGACCTGTCCAAGCCTGCGCAGGCAGGCTTGGAGCCGCAGGTCTCAGCCCCCCTTGCAGGGGGCAACGCCAGTGGCCCGGCGAAGCCGGTTCCACGGCGTTTCCCGATGAAGCCGTGGCACCCCGTGGACTGCCAAGCGGGCCGGCGTAGCTGGGCTGTCATAATCCGACGCATGCAGACCCTGCGCCGCGCTCACTTCCTTGCACGTTTCGTGCTGGTGTGGTTCGCGCTGTCCATCGGGGTGGCGATCGCTTCGCCCATCGTCAAACCGCAGGCCATGGAGCTGATCTGCTCCGGCTCGGGCGCCATGAAGCTGCTGGTGAAAACCGACGACGGCGCCAAGGAGTTGTCCGGCCACACGCTGGACTGTCCGCTGTGCGCCACCGTCAGCGCGCCGCCGCCGGTGGTGCGCTTGTCTGTCGCCCCCCCGCAGCCGCTGGCACATGCCCTGCAGCCCATTGCAGCGGCGCACATTGCCGGCCGCACGGCCGCGCCGCTGCCGGCCCGCGGGCCACCCCTCCTCTCCTGAGCTATCAAAACCGTAGCACCTGACGCCCGTTTCTCAAGGGCTGACGGCTTGTTTTGCTTATTCTCCGGAGAGCTTCCCCATGCGGAAATCCCGCTGGCCCATGGTTTGCGCCATGGCCTGGCCCTTGGCCTTTCAGGCCGGGGCGCAAACCCAATCGCCAAGCGGCAGCCCGATGGCCGACGAGGCGCCCGTCAAGTCACTGGGCATCGTCACCATCAACAGTGGTCAGCCCACCTCCCTGCCGACGCAAATCCCCACCACCATTGAAGGTGTGGCGCGCGAGCAGATCGAGGAGACGGTCAATGCGACCGACAGCGAAGATGCCATCAAATACTTCCCCAGCCTGCTGGTGCGCAAGCGCTACATCGGCGACTACAACCACGCCGTGCTGTCCAGCCGCGCCTCGGGCACTGGCAACAGCGCGCGTTCGGCGGTCTATGCCGACGGTATCCTGCTCTCCAACTACCTCGGCAACGGCGCCACCTACGCGCCGCGCTGGGGGCTGGTGACGCCGGAGGAAATCGAGCGCGTCGATGTGATGTACGGCCCGTTTTCGGCCGCCTACCCGGGCAACTCGGTCGGCGCCGTGGTGGATTACGTGACGCGCATGCCGACCCGGTTTGAAGGCCACGCCAAGGCCAGTGCCTTCACGCAGAACTTCAGCCTGTACAACACCAGCGAGACCTACAGCGGCAACCAGGCCAGTGCCTCGCTGGGCAGCCGCAACGGCGACTGGTCGTGGTGGGTGAACCTCAACCACACGGACAGCGCCGGCCAGCCGCTGGTGTTTGCCACCAAGGCGTTGACGGCCACCGGCGGTGCGGGTACCACGCCTGTCACGGGTGCCGTGCTGGCGCCCAACAACTACGGCGTGAACAACTACATCCTGGGCACCAACACCCAGTACCACACGGTCCAGGACCACGCCAAGATCAAGGTGGCCTACGACCTGTCGCCGACGCTGCGCGCCAGCTACACGCTGGGTTATTGGGCCAACACCTCGGACGGCAATCCGCAAACCTATTTGCGCGATGCCGCCGGCAATCCGGTCTACTACGGCAACGTCAAGATCAACGGCCAGAACTACAACATCAACGGCGCCTTCAATGCTTCGCGCGAGAGCCTGGCGCATGTGATGCACGGCCTGTCCGTCAAGAGCCATACCCAGGGCGAGTGGGATTGGGAGCTGGCCGCCAGCCTGTACGACTACGGCCGTGACCAGCAGCGGGCGACCACCCTGTCCACCACCAGCAGCCTGAGCGGCGGTGCCGGCACCATCACCGACCAGAACGGCACCGGCTGGGGCACCTTCGCCGCCAAGGGCACCTGGCGTCCGCAGGGCCTGCAGGGCGCGCACATCGTGGACTTCGGGTTCCAGCAGGAGACCTACCAGCTGCGCATCCTCAAGTCCAACATCGCGGGCAACTGGCTGACCGACGGCGCCGGCACGCTCAACAGCGACGTGGGTGGCAAGACGCAGCTGCAGAGCGTGTACGGTCAGGACACTTGGCGTCTGGCGCCCCGCTGGAAAACCGTGCTCGGTGCCCGTGTGGAGAACTGGCGCGCCAGCGGTGGCTACACCCGCCTCAGCGGCTCGACCCCGGTGGATTACGACAGCCGCAACGAAACCTTCGTCTCGCCCAAGGCGGCGCTGGCCTACCAGTGGTCGGACCACACCGTGCTCAAGGGCTCGGTGGGGCGGGCGGTGCGCATGCCGACGGTGCAGGAGCTGTATGGCGCCACCTCCAACGCCAACCTGTCCTTCGTCAACGATCCCAACCTACGGCCCGAGCAATCCGTGACGACGGAACTGTCCCTGGAACGCGACCTGGGCCATGGCTTGCTGCGCTTCACAGTGTTCAACGAGGACGTAACGGATTCGCTGTACTCCCAGCTCATCCCCGGCTCCACCACCACCTCGCGGGTGCAGAACGTGGATGCCATCAACACCAAGGGTGTGGAAGTGGCTTACCAGGGCAACGACGTGCTTGTGAAGGGGCTGGATTTCTCCGGCAGCATCACCTACGCCGACTCGCGCATCGTGAGCAACCCGGCCTTGCCTTCCAGCATTGGCAAATACCAGCCGCGCGTGCCGGTGTGGCGTGCCACGGCGCTGGCCACCTACCGCTTTGACGAGCAACTGAGTGCCTCGCTGGGCATCCGCTACAGCGGCGACCAGTATTCGCAACTCGACAACGCCGACGTCAATGGCTTTGCCTACATGGGCGCCAGCCGCTACCTGATCGTCGATCTGCGCACGCGTTACCGCCTCGGCCGCAAGACGGTGGCCGCGTTCGGCATCGACAACCTGACGAACGAGGAGTATTGGAACTTCCACCCTTATCCGAAACGCACCTATGTGGCCGAACTCAAGTACGACTTCTGATTTCTGACCGATACCCAAGAAAGGATCATCATGACATTTGCTTCTAAATTGATAGCGCTTGGCGCCCTGTTTACGGCAGCACAGACCGGGTTTGCCCATGTGGTGCTGGAAGACCAGGCCGCCCTGGCCGGCAGCAGCTACAAGGCGGTGCTACGTGTCGGCCACGGCTGCGCCGGCGCGCCCACCAGCACCATCCGCGTGCTGCTGCCGGCCGGCTTCCAGGGTGCCAAGCCCATGCCCAAAGCAGGCTGGACCCTGAGCACCCGCAGCGAAAAGCTGTCCCAGCCCTACACCAGCCACGGCAAGACCGTGAGCGAAGACGTGGTCGAGATCACCTGGACCGCCGCCAGCCGGGACAGTTGGCTGGCCGATGCCTGGTACGACGAGTTCGTGCTGCGCGGGACCTTGCCGGCCAGCGCCGGCCCGCTGTGGTTCAAGGTGCTGCAGGGTTGCGAGCCGGGCCGCCTGGACTGGGTCGAGGTGCCGGCGCAGGGCACCTCGACGAAAGGGCTGAAGGCTCCGGCCGTCTTGCTGGAAGTCATTCCTTCCGGCCCAGCGACTCACGCCGCCCACGCGCACTGAGGCGCCATCGATTCCCCCAACTGCTACAGTTTTTTACCTAGGAGAAAACCATGAAATTCAAAGCCCAAGTTCAAGCACTCGTCGCCACCCTCGCCCTGACGGGCAGCGCCCTCTACGCCCAGACCGTGGAGGTCAAGGACGCCTGGGTGCGCAGCACCGTGCAGGGCCAGAAGGCCACCGGCGCCTTCATGAAGCTCAGCGCCAAAGACGGTGCCAAGCTGGTCGGCGGCGCCTCGCCGGTGGCCGGCGCGGTCGAGGTGCATGAGATGAAGATGGAAGGCGACGTCATGAAAATGCGCGCCGTGCCCGCGCTGGACCTGCCGGCCGGCAAGACGGTGGAACTGAAGTCTGGCGGCTACCACGTGATGCTGCTCGACCTGAAGACGGCGCTGAAAAAAGACAGCACCGTGCCGCTGACCTTGCTGTTCAAGGACGGCAAGGGCGTGGAGAGCAAGGTTGATCTGCAGGTGCCGGTGAGCACGGTGGCGCCGGGTGCTGCTGTGGTTGAGCATGGCCATGGCATGAAACACTGAACGGGTAGCCCCCCTGAGGCGCTGCCGCGCCTTCCCCCCAAGGGGGGACAACGCCAGTGGCCCGGCACAGCCGGTTCCACGGCGTTTTGCGGTTCAGAGCGCTGCGAGGCGGCTTACAAGCCGAGCAGGTTGCGCCGCACGTGCAGCAGGTGTTCGCGCGTGTGCGCCAGTGCCGTGCTCAGGTCGCGTTCGCGCAGGGCGGCCACCAGCGCGCGGTGTTCCTGCTGGTAGGCGGCGCGGCGCTCGGGGGTGACGCTCTTGCGCTTGAGCATGCCCCACTCGCCCTGCGCGCGCGCCTGGTTCATCAAGCGGAACACCGTGCTGATGAAGCTGTTGTGTGCCGCCTCGGCAATCACCTCATGCAGCAGGCCGTCCCAGTGCTCGAACTCGTCGAGCGAGCTGGCCCGCTCGGCCTGGTCGCAGCACTGTTCCATGCGGGCGAAATCGGCCGACGTGGCATTGCGCACCACCATCTCCACAATGGCGGGCTCCAGCGCCATGCGTGCCTCCATCAATTCAGCCGGGCTGGTGCTGGCCAGCGGCGTGTTGCCCAGCGCTGGCAGCAGCCCTGGGGCCTGTTCGGTCACATAGGTGCCGCTGCCCACCGTCTGCGAAATCAGGCCGGCCTCCTTGAGTTGCGACAGCACGCGGCGCACCGCCGAGCGCCCCATGCCGAACTGCTCGCACAGCGCGCGTTCGGTCGGGATGCGATGACCGGCACGCCAGGTGCCGGTCTTCAGGTTTTCAACAATTGTTTCCCGTAACAGGGCGGTCGAGTCCATGGCAAGGTGGGCAGTGGGTGATGCGCAATGGTAGCAAATTGCCGGACCAAATCAAACCAATTTTTCGGAAGGGATACGTGTTTTCCACTGTGACATTGGCAAATCGATGAGTCTATAATTTTCACCAAGATAAACCAATTGCAACCAATTTGAGGTTGCATGTTCTTTTTCAGGAGTTCGCATGAAGATCGCACGTGTGGAAAAAGCCGGCAAGGTTCACTTGGCCCTGGTGGACGAAGCCAAGCAGGAAGTGGCCCTGGTCGGCGGCGCGCTGGCCAGCCACCCCAACCCGGTGCTGGCCGTCATCGAGCAGGGTGTGAGCGCTGCGCAGTTGCAGGCCGCCGTGACCGAGCGCGTGCCGCTGGCACAGGTCAAGTTCCTGGCGCCGCTCTCCGCCTTCCTGCGCAACCCGTTTGCCGTCGGCAAGAACTACCACGAGCATGCCGTCGAGTTCGACAAGAGCGGCTTCAACGCCACCAGCGGCGCGGCCTCGGCCATTCCGCAGTTCCCGCAGATCTTCACCAAGGCCACCACCACCCTGAGCGGCCCGACTGATGCGATCCGCTTCAACCCCAAGCACACCCAATCGGTGGACTACGAGGGCGAGATCGGCGTCGTCATCGGCAGCACCTGCCGCAACGTCAGCAAGGCTGACGCCATGCAGCACGTGTGGGGTTTCGTCGCCCTGAACGACGTGACCGCGCGTGACCTGCAGAAGAACCACGCGCAGTGGTTCCTTGGCAAATCGCTCGACGGCTTCTGCCCGCTCGGCCCCTGGATGACCAGCCGTGACGAAGCACCGACCGACATGCGCATGCAGACCTGGGTCAATGGTGAGCAGCGCCAGAACGCGCACATCTCGCAGCTGATCTTTGATGTGCCGACGCTGATTGAAACCATGTCGGCCGCCATGACCCTGCTGCCGGGCGACATCATCGCCACCGGCACCTCGGTCGGCGTGGGCGTCGGCTTCAACCCGCCGAAATTCCTGCGCCACGGCGACGTGGTGCGCGTGGCCATCTCCGGCCTGGGCGAACTCAACAACCCGGTTGAAGAGATCTGACGCCGGCGCGTGACCGGTGCCCCTGAACAACAACCCGAGGAGACAACCATGACACAACGCCGCGAACTGCTGCAATTCGCCGGGGCCGGCCTGGCCGGCATGCTGGGCCTGCCCGCGCTGGCGCAGGAAGACTATCCGAACAAGCCCATCAGCATGCTGGTGCCGTTCCCGCCCGGTGGTGTGGCCGACACCGTGGGCCGCCCAGTGGCCGAGGCCATGGGCCGTGCGCTCAAGCAATCCATGATCGTGGAGAACAAGGGCGGTGCCGGCGGCGGCATTGGCATGGCCCAGGTGGCCAAGGCGCGGCCCGACGGCTACAGCCTGTTGATGGCGCTGTCGTCCATCGTCGTGCTGCCCGAGGCCGACAAGGTGCTCAAGCGTGCCCCCATGTTCACGCTCGACCAACTCAAGCCGGTAGCGCGTTTCACCGCCGACCCGACCGCGCTGGTGGTGCGCGCCGACAGCCCGTGGAAGACCTACAAGGACTTCATGGCAGCAGTGAAGGCCAAGCCGGGCACCATCACCTTCGGCTCCTCCGGCAACTACGGCACCATGCACGTGCCGATGGAGCAACTCAAGGTGGCCACCAACAGCTTCATGTTGCACGTGCCCTACACCGGCGCTGGCCCGGCTGTGCTGGCGCTGCTGGGTGGCCAGATCGATGCCTTGTCCACCGGCCCGTCGAGCGTGATGCAGCACGTGCGCGCCGGCAAACTGCGCGTGCTGGCGCACTGGGGCGAGGGCCGGTTGGCCGCGCTGCCGGACGTGCCGAGCTTCAAGGAGCTGGGTGTGCCGATCAGCTACTCGCAGTGGGCCGGCTTGTTCGTGCCCGCCGCCACCCCGGAAGCCGTGGTCACCAAGCTGCGCCAGGCCGCCAAGGCGGCGTCCGAAGACGCACGTGCCAAGCAGGCGTTGGCCGCTGCCGGCACGTCTTTCCAGTACCAGGACGCGCCCGAGTTCGAACGTTTCGTGCAAGCGGATGCGCGCAGCATGGCGGCACTGGTGCAGCGCATCGGTCGTCTCGACTGAGCGGGCGCAGACCGCGCGGCGTGTGCGCAAGTGCACATCGCGCGGTGATGGGGTAAGCTGTTGTCCATCACAGACGATATCTTGCTGGAGCGGCCATGAGCACAACAGACCCCACCGGTTTCGGCAAATTCGTGCCGGGCTTCGAGTTTCTGCAAAGCCTGGGCAAAGGGGCCGCGGCGTCCTTGCCGGCCATGAACAGCTGGGTGGCACCCACGCTGGACCCGAAGGTGCTGGACAAGCGCATCGAGGAACTCAAGGCGGTGCAGTTCTGGCTCGACCAGAACGCCACCGCCTTGCGGGCCACCATCCAGGCACTGGAGGTGCAGAAGATGACGCTGGCCACGCTCAAGGGCATGAACTTCAATCCACCCGACTTGGCCCAGGCCTTCAAGCCGGCAGCGGCCGCACCGCAAGCCGCCACCCCTGCCAAAACCGCCGCGCCTCGCAAACCGCGCACCGCGGCCAGCGCGAAAGGGGCCAGTGCAAAGGCAACTGCCGCACCGGCGCCGGACCCGATGCAGTTCTGGGGTGCGCTCACCCAGCAGTTCCAGCAGATTGCCAGCCACGCCATGAAGGAGGTCGCCAGCAAGGTGCCGGCAGCTCCGCAGTCTGCTATCAAAAAAGAAGCGACTGGCGCAACTAAGACAAGATCTGGAGCCAAAAAAGTTGCCAAGAAAAGTGCGGCACAAAGCACGGCGCGCCGCCGCTGAGCAAGATTGGCAGGAGTGATTTCGTGAAGCTGTTTCCCCACGCACACGCCACCCACCCGCAGTGGACGATGGCCGCCGGTCTGGTGCTGGCGCAGCTGCGCGCGCAGATGGCCCTGCCGGGTTATGCGCACAACCCCACGTTGGCGCTGCTCTACATCACCGACCATTACGCCGCGGTGGCCGAGGAGATCCTCGCCCACCTGAGCGCCGAGCTGCCCGAAGTCACCGACTGGGCCGGCACGGTGGGCGTGGGCATCGCCGCCAACAACGTCGAGTACTTCGACGAGCCGGCGCTCGCGGTCATGCTGTGCGAACTGCCCACCGACCAGTACCGCGTGTTCTCCGGCGTGGCGCCGCTGGGGCTGGGCTTTGAAGCGCACACGGCGCTGGTGCATGCTGACGGCGAAACACCCGACCTGGCTGAACTGATTGACGAGATGGCCGCGCGCACCGACTCCGGCTACCTGTTTGGTGGCCTGGCGGCAAGCCGCAGCGAGAGCGTGCAGTTCGCCCTGGGGGGCGACGGCTTCATCCGCGGCCAGGGCCGCTCCACCGGCGTCTTCCATGGCGGCTTGAGTGGTGTGGCCTTTGGCGCAGGCGTGCGGCTGGTGTCGCGTGTCACGCAGGGCTGCCTGCCGGTGGCCAAGAGCCATGTGGTGACCGAGGCCGAGCGCAACGTGGTCTTCAAGCTCGACGGCGAACCGGCGCTGGAGGTATTGCTGCGTGACCTCAACGTGTCGCTCGACCGGCCGCAGCAGGCGCTGGACGCCGTGCGCGCCACGCTGGCCGGCCTGATGCGACCAGCCGATGCAACGCAGGACGGGCACGCCGTCAGCCGCACCGGCAACTTCGGCAGCGATGTACTGGTGCGCCACATCATCGGCCTCGACCCCGCGCGCCAGGGTGTGGCGCTGGCCGATTTGGCCGAGCCCGGCATGGAATTGGCGTTCTGTCAGCGCAATGTGCAGGCCGCCCGCGCCGACCTCACGCGCATCTGCGCCGAAATCCGCGAAGAGCTGGAGCCCGAGGAAATGGCGGTCGGTACCGCGCATGCCTTGGGGGCTTCTGAAGCAGAGGCGGCGCCGCACCCGGCGCGGCGCATTGCCGGCGCGGTGTATGTGAGTTGCTCTGGCCGCGGTGGCCCGCACTTTGGTGGCCCGAGCGCCGAGCTGCAGATCGTGCGCCGTGCTCTGGGCGACGTGCCGCTGGTGGGCTTTTTTGCCGGCGGTGAGATCGCGCGCCACCACCTGTATGGCTACACCGGTGTGCTGACGGTCTTCACGGCTTGAGCCTGATTCACCCCTTGTGACACAGCGGCCCGTCGACTGGGTTTTCCAGGCTGTGGGCGATGGCGCTCACCAGGGCATGGGCCTCTTCGGCCGTGAAGCGCTCCATCAATGGGCGGGCCACCGCTGCCGGTAAGCGCACTGTGCCGGCGCTGCCGTCGGCACGTGTGAAACGCACCCCGGCCACCTGGTGGCTGACCCAGTCCGGCCGCGCCTCGGCGCGCAGCATCTGCTCATGCATCAGCGTTTCGTACTCGGCCTCAATGGCATCCAGCACGTCGTCGGCGGGTTCGTCGGTAATCCGGACGACGAAACCTTCCATCGCATCCTCCCGCACTTGGCAGGTCAACGCGCGGGCCGCAACCACCTGCACGAAACGGTCGCGCAGGTCGGCGTCGAAAAGGATGTACTCGGTGGCCATGGGCCGCGCGCCGGGTTTTTCTTTTTCTATTTGTCCTTGAGCTTCATGATGCCCAGGGCGTTCATCACCAGCTTCTCGAACAGGGGTTCGGAGGTGCCGTTTTTCATTTTGCGGATGAAGTATTTTTCGAAAGCGATTTTGGCCAGGTGCACCCATTTGCCTTGCGAGAACCAGTTCACGTTGCGCGGCGGAATCTGCGGCAGGGCCACGAAGCAGGCGCCGGTGTCACCGAAGTCGGCCAGGCACAGCGCGTTCCAGGTGGCCTTGTGTGTGGGCGCTTTGTTGTCGAGCACCTCGCGGATGTTGTGCGCCGTGGCCGTGACCATCGACTCGATCATGTAGCCGGTCTTCGGTGCGCCAGTGGGCACCGGGGTCACTTCCACCGGCGGAATCGCCACGCTGACGCCGACCGAATAGATGTTGGGGTACTTCGGGTTGCGCTGGTGCGGGTCGATCAGGATGAACCCGCGCGGGTTGGTCAGCCCTTCGATGCCGAACACCGCATCAATGCCCTTGAAGGCCGGCAGCATCATCGAGTACTTGAAGTCCAGCACGTGCTCCTTCTTCGGCGTGCCGTCTTCGTTGTGCTCGGTCACGTACATCTTGCCGGCTTCCACCTTGGTGGTTTTGGCGTTGCAGATCCACTTGATGTGGCGCTCGCGCATGACCGATTCCAGCAACCCCTTGGAGTCGCCCACGCCGCCCAGGCCGAGGTGCCCGACATAGGGCTCGGCGGTGACGAAAGTCATCGGCACCTTGTCGCGGATCTTGCGGCGGCGCAGGTCGGTGTCCATGATCATGGCGAACTCGTAAGCCGGGCCGTAGCAGGAGGCGCCTTGTACCGCACCCACCACCACCGGGCCGGGGTCCTTCACGAATTCCTGCCAACGCTGTTCCGCCTCCACCGCATGCTCCACATGGCAGATCGACTGGGTATGGCCTTTCGGCCCCAGGCCTTCCACCTCGTCAAAGGCCAGTTTCGGCCCGGTGGCAATGACGAGGAAGTCGTAGTCGATGCTGCGACCGTCGTCGAGTTCAACCTGGTTCTTCTCCGGGTGCACACGTTTGGCACCGACGCCGATGAAGTCGATCTTCTTTTTCGCCAGCGCGGGCGCGATGTCCAGCTCGATGTCGTCGCGCTTGCGCCAGTTCACCGCCACCCAGGGGTTGGACGGCACGAAATGGAATTTCGGGTTGTTGGAAATGACGGTGACCTTGTCACCGGCGCGCGCTTGTTCGCGCATTTCATAAGCCATCGGCATACCGCCGAGGCCTGCACCAAGAATCACGATGTGGGCCATGAAGTTGTCTCCTGTAATGTGTATGACGAACAACCTGCATCGGGTCGTTCACCTTGTAGGACTTCTGGCTGGTTTATATGCCCCCAGGGGTACGGTTGGATTGATATAAATCAAGTCATGGCGGGTCTCAGCGTCGCAAGGCGGCAAAGGCTTCGAACTCCCAACTGCGCATGGCCAGCAGCAAGGTATAGCCCTCGCGCTCCTTTTCTGCAAGTTTCTGCTCGGCCAGGGCTGTCATCAAAGCCCTGCATGGCCTCGGGCAGAATTGCAAGCAGCCTGAATCAAGAACAACAGAGGAGGAGTACGCCTTGCGCGACTTTGACGACACCTGGCCGCCCGAGCACCCTGCCGCGGCCCCTGATGCCCACCCCAACCAGTTCGCCCTGCTGCGCCAGCGCCGCTTCGCGCCCTTCTTCTGGACGCAGTTCTGCGGTGCCGCCAACGACAACCTGTTCAAGTTCGCCTTCACCGTGATGGTGACCTACCAGCTCAGCATCGGCTGGCTCCCCGCCGCCATGGCTGGGCTGGTGATCGGCGCGCTGTTCATCCTGCCCTTCCTGCTGTTCAGCGCCACCAGCGGTCAGCTGACCGACAAGTTCGAGAAGACGGCCATGATCCGCTTCGTCAAGAACCTGGAGATCGCCATCATGGCGGTGGCGGCCTGGGGCTTCATCATGGGTAACGTGCCGGCGCTGCTGTTCTGCACCTTCATGATGGGCCTGCACTCCACGCTGTTCGGCCCGGTGAAGTTCGCCTACCTGCCGCAGGTGCTGCACGAGCGCGAGCTCACCGGCGGCAACGGCATGGTGGAGATGGGTACCTTCGTCGCCATCCTGCTCGGCAATGTGGTGGGCGGGCTCATCGTCGCCATGCCGGAAGTAGGCCACCAGAATGTGGCCATCGCCTGCGTGGCGCTGGCCGTGGTCGGCCGTCTGTCGGCCGCACGCATTCCACACGCCCCGGCCACCGACCCCGGCCTCAAGATCAACTGGAACCCGGTGAGCGAAACCTGGCGCAACCTGAAGCTGGCGCACGGCAACATCGTGGTGTTCCGCTCGCTCTTGGGCATCAGCTGGATGTGGTTCTTCGGCGCCGTGTTCCTGAGCCAGTTCCCCAGCTTCGCCAAGGAAGTGTTGCATGGCGACGCGCACGTCGCCTCGGCCCTGCTGGTGGTGTTCTCCATCGGCATCGGCGTCGGCTCATTGATGTGCGAGCTGCTCAGCCGCCGCCATGTGGAAATCGGCCTGGTGCCCTTGGGCGCCATCGGCATGACGGTGTTCGCCATCGACCTTTACTTTGCCTCGCGTGGCCTGCCCGCGAGCGACGTGATGGGCCTGGCCGCCTTCCTGGCGCAGCCGGCGCACTGGCGCGTCATGGCCGACCTGCTGTTGCTCAGCCTGTTCGCCGGCCTCTACAGCGTGCCCATGTACGCCCTCATCCAGCTGCGCAGCCCGGTCACACACCGCGCGCGCATCATTGCCGCCAACAACATCCTCAACGCGCTGTTCATGATCGCCAGCTCGCTCATCGCAGGCGCGCTGCTGGCCATGGACGTCACCATCCCGCAGATCTTTTTCCTGGTGGGCCTGGCCAATGCGGTGGTGGCGCTCTACATCTTCTTGCTGGTGCCGGAATACTTGCTGCGTTTCGCGGCCTGGGTGCTGAGCCACTTCGTCTACCGCTTCAAGGTCACGGGCGACGACAGCATCCCCACCACCGGCCCGGCCATCCTGGCCTGCAACCACGTGAGTTTTGTCGATGCCGTGCTGCTGCAGGCCGCCAGCCCGCGCCCCATCCGCTTCATCATGGACCACCGCATCTTCAAGGTGCCGGTGCTGGGCTGGCTGTTCAAGCTGGCCAAGGCCATTCCCATCGCCCCGCGCGCGGAAGACCCGGAAGCCTACGAGGCAGCCTTTGCCGCTGCTGCCCAGGTGCTGAAAGACGGCGACCTGCTGGGCATCTTCCCCGAAGGCGGCATCACCCAAGACGGCACGCTGCAGGCGTTCAAGGGCGGCATCATGAAGATCCTGGAGCAGCAGCCGGTGCCGGTGGTGCCCATGGCGCTGACCAACCTGTGGGGCTCGTATTTCAGCCGCATCGAGCTGGTGGGTGGCAAGCCGACGGCGATGGCGAAGCCGTTTCGGCGGGGGATCTTCAATGCGGTGGGGCTGAATGTGGGGGTGCCGATGGTGGCGAGTGAGGTGCAGTTGGAGAGATTGCGGGAGAAAGTGGCAGGACTGTTAGAGATTTCTCGGTGATACGAATCGTGCGTCTGTAGCGTTAGCGGGAGGAGGGCTTAGAGAGCTTCGACCTTGCTAGTAAGGCAGGCTTGACGTATATATCAAGCAAAGTCTTAAAGGAGATTCTGGTGGGCAAAAGTACAGATAGGATTGTTTTCCGGCGCGACGATGGCACCTGGGTCAATAAGCGCAATGATTCAGATCGTGCGTCGAGTCTTCACGTGACACAGAAGGAAGCGGAACGATCGGCAAGAGCTATGCTGAAAAACCAAGGTGGCGGTGAACTCACCACCAAAGGTGTAGATGGGCGCATCCGAGGAAAAGACACCATAGCGCCTGGAAATGACCCGAATCCACCCAAGGACCGCGAGCACTAAGGCATTTGTCAATGCCGCCGCCGCTGTGCGGTGCGGCTTCCTCAGACTTCATTTTGTCTAAAGATAAAACCATCATTAATGAGTAGTGTCACGGTCCTCAACACACTGCATGAGGAGTTCTAAATGGAAGCGTTTGGCGCGTTACTAGACGAGTACAAGCTCTACTTTGGCATAGGTGCGGCCGTGGGCGGCGCAATATGGGCGTGGATTCGCCTGCGAAAGCCCAAGTCCACCAAGGAAATGCGGCAATCATCCGGTGCGCATTCAACCAATCTCCAGGCGGGTCGCGACATTACGATTCCATCGAACAAGGGGGAAAAGTGAAACAGGCGTCTGGAGACCAAAGTGTGAACCTTCAGGCGGGCGGCAGTATTGTCATTGGTGTCACATATGAAGATGCTAGGCAGATTGCGCTGGACGTATATAAGGCAAACGCAGTCGATCTTGCGGCGGCAGCAAAGCAGGCGGCGATAGAAAGAGCAGAGGAAATTACCGACCAATTCTTAGGCGAACTACAAGACAAAAATCCGTCGGCAGTATCTCAAGCAGCGAGACCGGATTTTCAGATTGCGCTTCTAGATGCGCAAAAGGCGTACGCAAGGACGGGCGACAAGGAGCTTTCCGCTGTACTTGTCGATCTCCTAGTCAACCGAACGAAGCAAGAGCAAAGAAGCTTGCGTGAGATTGTCTTGACCGAGTCTTTGCAGGTTGTTCCGCGACTCACTGCCGCGCAAATTAATACTATCTCTGTAATATTTCTACTTCGCCAGACGCAGAACCAATTTGTCACGAAGCTTGAGCATTTGGGGCAGTGGTTCGATCGCTATGTCGCACCATTAGCGTCGTCACTAAGCAAATCCGATAGTCTGTACCGCCATCTCGTCTACAGCGGTGCCGCCACTCAAGAACTGACCTCAGTAAGTTTTACGGCGATCTTCAAGTCGGTCTATCCCGGTCTTTTCAGTAATGGCTTTGATGTGAGCAACATGCGTGACTTGGTAGACAAATATCCAAACTTGGAGCAACTTTTCCAAGACGCCCCTGTTGCAGGAAGAAAGATGCTTCCGTCAATGACCATGAGTCTTCTTGAGCAAACGCTAGTGAGCGCGGGAGTGCATGACAAAAGTGATATCGATAGACTCGTGAATGCACAGAAAAGCAATCTTTCAAGTGATGCGGAAGTTCTTCAAAAGTTGATTGACACGCACAAGGGTTTTGAAACCTTAGCGGACACTTGGGATAAATCGAGTCTCAAGTCGATGACGCTGACAAGCGTTGGCATTGCCATCGGACATGCAAATTTTCAAAGACACTCGGGCGATCAAGCTTCGCTGTCAATATGGATACCCGATTGAGCAGTTAGGGGTCAGATCCAACATTCCTGCATCCGGTCATGTTGTCGGGTCGTGCCCTCAACTTTCGCTGCCGGATTCTCGGGGTAACACGCAGAATCACAAGCAAGCGATGACGGAGCACCCATGAAAAAACTCCCACTCAACAAAGCCTTCACCCTGCTGGAGCCCGGCCCGGTGGTGCTGATTACCACGCATGATGGCCAGCACCCCAACATCATGACGATCTCGTGGACCATGGTGATGGACTTCACGCCGGTGTTTGCCATCACCACCGGGCCGTGGAACCATTCCTTTGCCGCCATGCGCAAGACCAAGGAGTGTGTGATTGCCATCCCCACGGTGGACCTGCTCGATAAGGTGGTGGGCGTGGGCACCTGTTCGGGCACCAACACCGACAAGTTCGCCAAATTCAAGCTCACGCCGCTGCCGGCCAGCCAGGTGAAGGCGCCGCTGATCAAGGAGTGCCTGGCCAACATCGAGTGCCAGGTGATCGACTACAACAAGAAGCACGGCATCGTCATTTTGCAAGGCGTGGCCGCCTGGGTGGATGCTACGCGCAAGGAGCGGCGCATGCTGCACGCCGTGGGTGACGGCACCTTCATTGCCGACGGCCGCAAGCTGGACCGCCGCCAGGCCATGCGCTCCAAACTTCCGGCCGGCGTCTGACCCTCAGGCGGCGTGCCAGTGGTGCTGCGCTGAGCGCGATGCGGGTCTTGCCGAGTGGTCTGACGCTCGGGTTTGACGCTAAGATGGATTTCATCATTTGAGGAGCAACGTCACCATGACCCAAGCACTGTCTCACTGGCGCTTCTTCCGTGCCGGCGGTTTCGACCAGGTCCGGCTCGACACCGCCGAAGAACTGCTGGCCATCGACCAGCTCGACCAGAAACTCTGGGTCGCGCTCTCTTGCCCGGTCAAGGGCATCGAGTTCGATAGCCGCACCTTGGCTTTTGTGGACAGCGATGCCGATGCACAGGTGCGCGCGCCCGAGCTGATCGCCGCCGTGCAATGGGCCGGCGCCCGGCTGAAGAACCCCGGGGTGCTGGCGCAGCAGCTGCCGGGCGTGCCGCTGGATGCCATCCGCGACGATGACGCCGAGGGGCTGCAGATTGCGGTGGCCGCGCGCGAGTTGCTGGCCGATATCGGTGGCCATGACGGCATGGTGACGGTGGAGGCAGCCAGTGCCGCCCAGGTGCGCTACGCCGAGCGGGCGTTGGCAGCATGGCAGGCCACCGGTCAGGCGGCGCAGCCGCTGGGCGATGCCACCGAGGCGGCTCATGCCGCGCTGACGGCGGTGGCCGAGAAAGTGGAAGACTGGTTTGTGCGCTGCCGGCTGGCGGCGTTCGACACGCGCGCGGGCGACGCCCTCAATGCGGCCGACGAAACGCTGAGCAGCCTGGGCAGTGGCGGCACGCTCACCGCCGATGCCGACGACATTGCCGCGTTGCCGCTGGCGCGCGTGCAGGCCGGTGCGGCGCTGCCGCTGGGTGCCGGTCTCAACCCAGCCTGGGCCACGCGCATGGCCACCCTGCGCGACGCGGCGGTGACGCCGCTGCTGGGCAGCCGCGAGGCGCTGAGCGAAGCCGACTGGTTGGCCCTGAAAGACAAGCTGGCGCCTTATGTGACCTGGCTGGCCAGCAAGCCCGACCCGGCGGCCGAAGGCGACGGTGTGCGCTTGCTGGAAAAACTGGCCCACTACGTACACGACCTGATGCCGCTGGCCAACAACTTCGTTGCCTTCCGTGACTTCTACACGCGCCAGGGCAAGGCCACGTTCCAGGTTGGTACGCTGTACCTGGACGGCCGCTCCTGCGATCTGTGCGTGGCGGTGAATGATGCCGGCCGCCATGCGGCGCTGGCCACGCTGTCGCGCATCTGCCTGATTTACTGCGACTGCGTGCGCAACGGCGAAAAGCTGAGCATCGCGGCGGCCTTCACCGCCGGTGATTCGGACCAGCTGATGGTCGGGCGCAACGGCGTGTTCTACGACCGTCAGGGCCGCGACTGGGATGCCACCATCACCAAGATCGTCGACCACCCGATCAGCCTGCGCCAGGCCTTCTGGTCGCCCTACAAGCGGCTGGCGCGTTTTGTGGCCGAGCAGTTGCAGAAGCTGGCGGCCAACAAGGCGGCCGCTTCGGAAACGCATCTCATCAGCAGCGTGGTCGATGGTTCGAAAAAAGCCGTGACGCCGGCCGCCGCGCCGCCGCCGTTCGACGTCGGCAAGTTCGCCGGCATCTTTGCCGCCATCGGGCTGGCCGTGGGCGCCCTGGGGACGGCCGTGGCCTCGATGCTGGGCGGGCTGTTTGCGCTCAGTTGGTGGCAACTGCCCATTGCGCTGGCGGGGCTGCTGCTCATCGTGTCCGGCCCGGCGGTGCTGCTGGCCTGGTTCAAGCTGCGCAGCCGCAACCTCGGCCCCATCCTCGACGCCAACGGCTGGGCCATCAACGCGCGGGCACGCATCAACATACCCTTTGGTACCTCATTGACGCAGGTGGCACAGCTGCCACCCAATGCCGAACGCGCGCTGAGCGACCCCTACGCCGAGAAAAAGGCGCCTTGGGCCTGGTACGGCGCCATCCTGGCGGTGTTGCTGCTGGCGGTGTTTGCCTGGTATCTACGCGCGCACCTGCAGTAAAGCCGCCGCGCGCATAGGCGTTGTTCAAGGCGCGGGTATTTCCGGGGGCACCCGCAGAACGGGCTTGGCCCGGCTGCAGGGTGCGTCCCCCGCCACCGCAGGATGAGCGGGGGAAGGCGCGCAGCGCCTCAGGGGGCTACACCCCTCTCCCGCGGTCCGCGTGGAACTGCTGCACGAAGGCGCCGAAACTGCCGGCATCCAATGCCTCGCGCACCTCGCGCATCAGGTTCAGGTAGTAGTGCAGGTTGTGCACCGTGGCCAGCATGGGGCCGAGCATCTCGCCGCAGCGGTCGAGGTGGTGCAAGTAGGCGCGGCTGAAGCCGTCGCGGCCGCCCTGCGCATACGGCACGCCTGAGCTGCCGGCGCACGCGTAGCAGGTGCAGGTCTCGTCCAGCGGGCGCTCGTCGCTCTTGTGGCGCGCGTTGCGGATCTTCAGGTCGCCGAAGCGGGTGAACAGGTGGCCGTTGCGTGCGTTGCGCGTCGGCATGACGCAGTCGAACATGTCGATGCCGTGCTGCACGCCATAGACCAGGTCTTCCGGCGTGCCCACGCCCATCAGGTAGTGCGGCTTGTGTGCCGGCAGCTTCGGCCCGATGTGGCGGATCAGGCGCTGCATGTCTTCCTTCGGCTCGCCCACGCTGACGCCGCCCACCGCGATGCCGGGAAAGTTGAGTTCTTCCAGGCCGGCCAGCGATTCGTCACGCAGGTTCTCGTACATGCCGCCCTGCACGATGCCGAACAGCGCGTTGGGATTTTCCAGCCGGGCGAATTCGTCCTGGCAGCGTTTGGCCCAGCGCATGCTGAGCTCCATCGAGATGCGCGCCTCGCGCTCGGTCGTCAGTTGGCCTTTGGTCTTGGGGTCGAGCGAGACATAGGGCGTGCACTCGTCGAACTGCATCACGATGTCGGAGTTCAGAACGGTCTGAATCTGCATCGACCCTTCGGGCGTGAGAAAGAGCTTGTCGCCGTTGACCGGTGAAGAGAAACGCACACCTTCTTCCGAGATCTTGCGCATCTCGCCCAGACTCCAGACCTGAAAGCCGCCGCTGTCGGTGAGGATGGGTTTGTGCCAGTTCTCGAACTTGTGCAGGCCGCCGAAGGCTTTCATCACGTCCAGGCCCGGGCGCATCCACAGGTGGAAGGTGTTGCCCAGGATGATCTGCGCGCCCATGTCTTCCAGGCTCTTGGGCATGACACCCTTGACGGTGCCATAGGTGCCGACCGGCATGAAGACGGGGGTTTCGACCACGCCATGGTTGAGCGTGAGGCGGCCGCGGCGGGCCAGGCCCTCGGTCTTGATCAGTTCGAATTTGAGCATGGGGGTGATTTTCGCAAACTTGCACGCGGGCCGGCGGGGTTATTGCCTTGCTCGCGGGAATTCGTCACGCGTTTGGCCGAGAATGCTGCGAACTGTTTTCACCATCGAATTGAGGAGTCCCCCCATGAAATCCCGTGCCGCCGTCGCCTTTGCAGCCGGCCAACCCCTGCAGATCGTCGAGATCGACGTCGCCCCGCCGAAAAAGGGCGAGGTGCTGGTGAAGATCTCCCACACCGGCGTCTGCCACACCGACGCCTTCACCCTCAGCGGCGACGACCCCGAGGGCATCTTCCCCGCCGTGCTGGGCCATGAGGGCGCGGGTGTGGTGGTGGAAGTGGGCGAGGGCGTGACGAGTGTAAAACCGGGCGACCATGTTATTCCGCTCTACACCGCCGAATGCGGCGAGTGCCTGTTCTGCAAGAGCGGCAAGACCAACCTCTGCGTGGCCGTGCGCGCCACCCAGGGCAAGGGCGTGATGCCCGACGGCACCACACGCTTCAGCTACAACGGCCAGCCCATCTACCATTACATGGGCTGCTCCACCTTCAGCGAATACACCGTGGTGGCCGAAGTCTCGCTGGCCAAGATCAACCCGCAAGCCAACCATGAACAGGTCTGCCTGCTCGGCTGCGGCGTCACCACCGGCTTGGGCGCAGTGAAAAACACCGCCAAGGTGCAGCCTGGCGACAGCGTGGCCGTGTTCGGCCTGGGCGGCATCGGCCTGGCGGTGATCCAGGGCGCCAAGCTGGCCAAAGCGGGCCGCATCATCGCCATCGACACCAACCCTTCCAAGTTCGACCTGGCGCGCACCTTCGGCGCCACGGATTGCGTCAACCCCAAGGACTTTGACAAGCCCATTCAGCAGGTCATCGTGGAGATGACCACCTGGGGCGTGGACCATTCCTTTGAATGCATCGGCAACGTCAACGTCATGCGTGCCGCGCTGGAGTGCGCACACCGCGGCTGGGGCCAGAGCGTCATCATCGGCGTGGCCGGCGCGGGGCAGGAGATCAGCACGCGCCCCTTCCAGCTCGTTACCGGCCGGCGCTGGCTGGGCACGGCCTTCGGCGGCGTCAAGGGCCGCTCGCAGTTGCCGGGCATGGTGGAAGATGCCATGAAAGGCGACATCCAGCTTGAGCCCTTCGTCACCCACACGCGCGAGTTGAAGGACATCAACGAAGCCTTCGATCTCATGCACGAAGGCAAGTCCATTCGCACCGTCATCCATTACTGAGGAAGCCCACCCCATGAACCGCGTTGAGCGCCACGCCAGCTTTGGCGGCCGGCAGGAAGTCTGGAAACATCAATCCACCACCCTGGGCTGCGATATGAAGTTCGGCATCTACCTGCCACCGGCCGCCGTGCAGGGCCAGCGCTGCCCCGTGCTCTACTGGCTCTCGGGCCTGACCTGCAACGAGCAGAACTTCATCACCAAGGCCAACGCACAGGAACACGCCGCGCGCCTGGGCTTCATCGTCGTCGCGCCCGACACCAGCCCGCGTGGCCCCGGCGTGCCCAATGACGAGGGCTACGACCTGGGCGAGGGCGCCGGTTTCTACCTCAACGCCACGCAAGCCCCCTGGGCGCAGCACTACCGCATGCAAGACTACGTGGCGCAGGAACTGCCCGCGCTCATCGAGCAGCACTTCCCTGCCACCGAGCAGCGCGGCATCTTCGGCCACAGCATGGGCGGCCACGGCGCGCTGGTTACCGCGCTGCGCCACCCGGGTCGTTACCGCAGCGTCTCGACCTTCGCGCCCGTGGTGGCGCCCAGCCAGGTGCCCTGGGGCAGCAAGGCCTTCACGGCTTATCTGGGGGAAGATCGGGACGCGTGGAAAGAATGGGACGCGGTGGAACTGATCGCCACCGCGCAAGAGCGCCTGCCCCTGCTGGTGGACCAGGGCGAGGCCGATGAATTCTTAACCAAGCAGCTGCGGCCGGAGCTGCTGCAGCAGGCGTGTGATGCGGCGGGGCACCCGCTGACGCTGCGCCGCCACGCGGGCTACGACCACAGCTATTACTTCATCGCGAGTTTCATGGCGGACCACTTTACCCACCACGCGAAGGCGCTGGGCTAAAGCGCCCAGCCTCGTGCGCCTGTTGCGTCAGTCCGCCGACATGGCGGCGGCCTTGGCCACCTTGCCCAGCCGCTCGTACTCGCTGGCCGCCAGCCGGGCCAGCATGTCGGGCGTGGAGCCTTCGGGGGTGAAGCCGCTCTTGATGAGTTTGGCCTTCACCTCTGGGTCCTGCAGCGCTTCGTTAAAGGCCTGAGACAGGCGCTGCGTGACCTTCGCGTCCATGCCCGCGGGGGCGAACACGCCGAACCAGGGGTCGATACCGTAACCCTTGAGGCCGGCCTCGGCCAGCGTCGGCACATCGGGCAGGGCGGGCGAGCGCGCCTTGCCTGCCACCGCCAAGGCGCGCAGTTTGCCGGTCTGGATATGCGGCAGGCTGGCCGGCAGGTTGTCGAACATCACCGTCAAGTGGCCGCCCAGCATGTCATTGATGCCGGGGCCACTGCCCTTATAGGGCACATGCGTCAGCTCGGTTCCCGTCATCTGACCAAACATCGCGCCTGCCAGATGCATCGAGGTGCCCGCGCCTGCGGTGCCATAGGTCAGACCCGGATGCGCTTTGACGTAGGCGATGAACTCCTGCACGTTCTGGCTAGGCACTTTCTGAGGCGCGACCGTCAACACGATGGTTGAGTAGCCGAGCATGCTCACAGCGGTGAAGTCCTTGCGCGGATCAAAGGCCATCTGCTTGTAGATGTGCGGATTGAGCGCATTGGTCGAGATGGCGCCAAAGCCGATGGTGTAGCCGTCCGGCGCGGCCTTGGCCACAGCATCCATGCCGATGTTGCCCCCCGCGCCCGGGCGGTTCTCGATCACCACGGGCTGCTTCAACTTCCTGCCCACGAACTCGCCGGTCGTTCTTGCCACCAGGTCGGTGGTGCCGCCGGCCAGATAAGGCACGATGAACTTGATGGGTTTGGTCGGCCAATTGCCGTCCTGGGCCAGGGCCGTGAGCGGCAAGGCCAGCGTGAGCAGGGCCAGTGAAAGGCTATGTCGGCGGGCAGGTTGCAAGGTCATTTTTGTCTCCGGAATGTGCGTTGATGTTGTTGTAGGGGGCATTCTGTCAGACCCCGCTGAATCAAGACGACAACGACGAATTCTGGAGCGGGTTTATGGCGAGCGTTGCAACAGCATCGCATCTCCATAGCTGAAGAAACGATAGCTGTGCTCAATCGCATGCCGGTACAGCGCCATGACGTGCTCGTAGCCCGCAAAGGCGCTCACCAGCATCATGAGGGTGGACTTCGGCAGATGGAAGTTGGTCACCAGCAGGTCGGCCACCTGGAACTGGAAACCCGGGGTGATGAAGATCTCGGTGTCGCCGCTGGCCTGGCCGGTCTTGGCCCAGGATTCCAGCGTGCGGATGGTGGTGGTGCCCACGGCGACGATGCGGCCACCTTGGGCCTTGGTCTCGGCAATCGCTTGCTGCGTGGCAGCGGACACTTCGTACCACTCGCGGTGCATGCGGTGCTCGGCCAGGTTCTCGGTCTTCACGGGTGAGAAGGTGCCGGCGCCCACGTGCAGGGTGACGTTGGCGCGGCGGATGCCACGGGCTTCCAGCGCGGCCAGTACCCCTTCGTCGAAGTGCAGGGCGGCGGTGGGCGCGGCGGCGGCGCCGGGTTTGGCGGCGAAGACGGTCTGGTAACGCGCCACGTCCTCGGCACTGTCGCCGTGCTCAATGTAGGGTGGCAGCGGCACATGGCCGTGTTGTTCCATCATCAAATGCGGCTCCTCGCTGAAACGCAGGCGGAACAATTGCCCGTCTTCATCAGACCAGCGCCCCAGCAGCGTGGCCGTGTAGCCGCCCATCATCTGCAGCACCATGCCCACCGGCGGCTTCTTGCTCACCTTCATGTGCGCCACCACCTCAAAGCCCGGCAACACGCGTTCGATCAATAGCTCAAGCTTGCCGCCGGTCGGCTTCTCTCCAAACAGGCGCGCTTTCACCACCTTGGTGTCGTTGAACACCAGCAGGTCACCCGGCTGCAGCAGCCCGGGCAGTTCACGGAAGATGCGGTCCACCGGCTGCGCGCCGCGGCCGTCAAGCAAGCGCGAGGCGCTGCGCTCAGTAGCCGGGTGCTGGGCAATCAGTTCGGGGGGGAGTTCGAAATCGAAGTCGCTGAGGGTAAAAAAACGGTCAGCGTGGAGAGTCTGAGAAGTCATGCAGCTTGAGGGCCGGACGGGCCCGTTCCAAGAGGTGGGGAAGTTGGAATTGTCTCAGAGTTCCCACGCTTTCCCCCGTTCACAGGCCCATAAAGGCCTGTGAATTCGCCACATCAGGGATTGCTGGCGACGGGCTCCAGGCCAATGACCGGTTGCCCTTCTTTCTCTGCCTGGCGATCGAACACGAGCGATTTGCCAAAAATCAGTTGGACCCAAGTGGGATAGGTGTAGGCCGTGCCCTTGTTGTGGTCGATGATGGCGCCGATGCCGCCACCCAGAATGACGTTGCCCCACATGCCGCCATTGGCGCGGGAAACGGCGCGGCCGGAGGCGTCCTGGTTGTCAGGGTGCTTGCAGACGATGTCAAGGTCCTTGCTGGAGCGCCGGATTTGAGCGGTGTCGCCCGATTTGACTGTGATGCTGCCATAGTCGTTGGACAGCTTGCACTCTGCGTTGCTGATGACTTCGCCTGAGGAGGTTTTGGTTTCGAGTTTCATCGGATGCGTCGAGTCGTTGACGACTGAGGCGCAGCCGACGCAAAGAGAGGCAATGCCAAGGACAGAGGCAAGTTTCAGCATGTTGTTTTTCGCTCCATGTGTGACAGTTAAAGGTTGGCGATGACGCTTTAATCAAAACACCTCGTGTCGTCATCATGATGTGGGTGTATGGCCCAAGCACTGTAATTCAAAAACAACGGGCCCCGGCTCGGTAAGAATGCGGGTATGTCCGTATCGCCTGACACAACGAAAAGCCGAAAAGCCAGCCAGCCGATGAGTCCGGCCCAGAAGGCGCTGGAGAAACTCGGCCTCAAGCGCGACATCGACCTGGCCTTGCACCTGCCGCTGCGCTACGAGGACGAGACGCGCATCACCCGGTTGGTCGATGCGCGCGAGGGCGGCACGGTGCAGATCGAGGCCACGGTGACGGCCAGCGAGGTGACGTTCCGGCCGCGCCGCCAGTTGCTGGTGACGGTGGACGACGGCAGCGACACCTGTGTGTTGCGCTTCTTCAACTTCTATCCTTCACAGCAGAAGGCGCTGGCCGTGGGCGCGCGCATCCGCGCCCGCGGCGAGATTCGCGGTGGCTTCATGGGCTGGACCATGATGCACCCGCATACCAAGGCGGCCGGCGGCGAGTTGCCGACCGCGCTGACGCCGGTCTACCCGACAGTGGCCGGGCTGCCGCAACCCTACCTGCGCAAGGCGGTGCTGGGCGGCCTGGCGCGGGCCGACTTGGCGGACACGCTGCCTATCGAGATTTCAAGCCAAATTGGCCTCCAGCCCTTGTGGAATCTGCGCCAGGCGCTATCGTTTTTGCACCACCCGACGCCCGATGTGTCGCTGGCGCAGTTGGAAGATCACAGCCACCCGGCCTGGCAGCGGCTCAAGGCCGAGGAGTTGCTGGCGCAGCAGCTGTCGCAACTGCAGTCGCGGCGCGAGCGCGCCCACCTGCGTGCACCTGTGCTGCGGGCTGACGGGGCCGACTCACTGCACGAGCGGCTGCTGGCCGGCTTGCCGTTCCAGCTCACGGCCGCGCAGCGCCGCGTGTGCGAGGAGATTGCACACGACCTGGCACACGCCGTGCCCATGCACCGCCTGCTGCAGGGGGATGTCGGTTCCGGCAAGACGGTGGTGGCGGCGTTGGCGGCGACCCTGTGCATCGACGCCGGCTGGCAGTGCGCGCTGATGGCGCCGACCGAGATCCTGGCCGACCAGCATTTCCGCAAGCTGGTGAGCTGGCTGGAGCCGCTGGGCGTGCGCGTGGCCTGGCTTACCGGCAGCCAGAAGAAAAAGGAGCGCACCGAGATGCTGGCGCTGATCGAGCGCGGCGAGGCCGGCCTGGTGGTCGGAACGCACGCGGTGATCCAGGAGCAGGTGCAGTTCAAAAACCTGGCGCTGGCCATCATCGACGAGCAGCACCGCTTCGGCGTCGCCCAGCGCCTGGCGCTGCGCAGCAAAACCAACGGCGACGATGTGGAGCCGCATCTGCTGATGATGACGGCCACGCCGATCCCGCGCACGCTGGCCATGAGCTACTACGCGGATCTGGATGTTTCCACCATCGACGAGTTGCCGCCCGGGCGTAGTCCGATCGTGACCAAGGTGGTGTCCGAGCAGCGGCGCGACGAGGTGATCGAACGCATCCGCGGTCAGCTGGCGGCTGGGCGGCAGGTCTATTGGGTCTGCCCGCTGATTGAAGAGAGCGAGGCGCTCGACCTGACCAACGCGACCGCCACCCATGCCGAGCTGAGTGCAGCCTTGCCGGGTGTCATGGTCGGCTTGCTGCACTCGCGCATGCCGACCGCCGAGAAGAAGGCGGTGATGGCGCTGTTCACCGCGGGCCAGATGGGCGTGCTGGTCAGCACCACGGTGATCGAGGTCGGTGTGGATGTGCCGAATGCCTCGTTGATGGTGATCGAGCATGCCGAGCGCTTCGGTCTTTCCCAGTTGCATCAGCTGCGCGGGCGCGTCGGGCGCGGTACTGCCGCCTCGGCCTGCGTGCTGCTGTACTCCACCGGCGACGCACCGCGCCTGGGCGAGACGGCACGCGCGCGCCTGAAAGCCATGGCCGAGACCAGCGACGGCTTCGAGATCGCGCGGCGCGACCTCGACATCCGCGGCCCGGGCGAGTTCCTGGGCGCGCGCCAGTCCGGCGCGGCGCTGTTGCGTTTCGCCGATCTCACGACCGACAGCGAATTGCTGGCCTGGGCACGTGAGGCGGCGCCGCTGATGCTGGACCGCTACCCGGAACTGGCCGCCAAGCACGTGGCCCGTTGGCTGGGCGGCAAGATCGACTACCTCAAGGCCTGAGGCCGCTGCAGAACCGATGCAGTCGCAAATTTGTAGCATCCGATCCACATGGGGCATGGGATTTCGGGCAATGTGATTTAGACTCGCCCCATTCCACTTCAGGCAGAGCTGCCTGCCGCGCAATACCTTTCAAGCAACGATGGCCACTGACCCCGCGAACCCGCTCGCCGCCGGCGATACCGCCGAGCTCTATCGCGCCGCCATCGGCCCGCGCGGCCAGGACTACTACCTGCGCCAGTTCACCCGTTTCGATGCCGCCGGCAAAACCGGTGCCAGCTGGCACTGGCCGGCCTACTGGAATACGCTCAACTGGCTGGCTTACCGCAAGATGTGGGGCCAGGCACTGGCCTACCTGGCCGCGGTGCTGGGGCTGGCGCTGCTGGTGTTCGGCGTCGGCAAGTTGGTGTTCAGCTATTCCGATACCACCGGACTGCTGTTGTTTCTGGCGTTCCTGACCGTGGCGTTTGTCGTGCCGGGGCTGTACGCCAACGCCTGGTACTACAACTTCTGCAACGAGAAGATCTCTGCAGCCCTGCGTGCCACGCAGGAGGTGAAGGATGCGTGCGAGGTGCTGGCAACGCAGGCCAGCAGCAACAAGCGTCTTCTGGGGCTGGCCTCGGCCAATGTGGCGCTGATGGCACTGCTGGCCGGTATGGTGGCTTTCCTGTTCAACCCGGCGCAAGACTTCATGCAGTTTGCGCAAGGTGGTCCGGCCAAGCCGTCGGTACCGGTCATGCCAGAGATGGCGGCCGGCACCCAGCCGGTGGTGGCGCCCCCCAGTGTGGCAGCGTCGGAGCCGTCACCCGCGTCGGTGCCGCCGGCGGTGACAGCCGAGGCCCCCAAGCCTGAGTCGCCCAAGCCCGAAGCGCCCGCAGCCGAGGTGCCGGCGGAGGTGGCTGGCTTGACCTCGGACACCCAGATCGAGCATTACCTGGCCCGCATGGCGGAGAAGGCCGCTGCGCCGAGCGACGAACAAACCGCAGCCAAAGCGGCCGACAAGACGGATGCGAAGGTGGAGCGCAAGCCTGAAGTCAAAGTGGCGGAGAAGGCTGAGCCGAGTCCGACTGTGGCTGTGAAAGCGGCCCGTGCCTCTGAGCCCGTGCGCCCGGCCGCCGCGAAGACGGTGCAGGTTGCCGCTGCCAGCACGGACAAACCGGCTGCGCCGAAAGTGGTGCCAGCCAAGGCCGCCAAAGCCGATGCCACCAAATCGGATGCTGCCACATCGGCACCGAAGGCGGCTGCAGACAGTGCCGCCCCGGCCAGTGCCGACAAACCGAAGGCGAGCGCCAAGGCCAGCAAAACGAAAAAGTCCTGGTACGTGCAGGCGGGCGCCTTCGCGCAAGAAGGCAATGCGCAGAACGTGCGCTTGAGGATCGAGGCCGCTGGCCTGGAGACCAGCACCGCACCGTACGAGACCCAGGCCGGCCGCCTGATCCGCGTTCGGGTCGGCCCCTTCACGGCCAAGGCCGATGCCGAGAAAGCCGCTCTGCAGGTCAAGGCGCTTGACCTGCCGGCGGTGCTGTTCAAGGAATAAGTTTGTTTGGCCGGCGAGAGTCCGCCGGCTAGCTCAACTCCGCTCGCGAAACAACTGGTGGACAGCGCTGCGCAACCAGGCGTGTGCGGGGTCTTTCTGGAAGCGGCGATGCCAGAACAGGTGCACGTCGATCACGGGCGATTTCATCGGCGTCTCCACATAACGCACCTGGCCATGCTGGACGCAGAAGTCGGCCAGGTCCTTCGGTACGGTGGCCACCACATCTGAACTTTCCACGATCGGCAGCAGGCTCATGAAGTGCGAGAGTTCGACCAGCACGCGCCGCTGAATGCCTTTCTTCTGCAGGAATTGCTCGAACACGTGCTCGCGCCCATCCGGCTTGACCACGGCATGCGAGGCCGCCAGGAACTGCGACAAGGTCATTTTTGATTTGATCGTCGGGTGATCCTTGCGCACCAGGCAGACATGCGAGTTACGAATCAGACGCTGCTGGAAGAAGCCGGCCTTCTGCAGGTCCGGAAAGTAGCCCAGCGCCAGTTCGGCGGCGCCCGACTCCAGGCTTTCCGCGGCCGCATGACGCGGCATGGCCAGGGTCCGCAGGTTGGTGTTGGGTGCCTGGCGGGCCAGGCAGGCCAGGATGCGCGGCAGGAAATTGACTTCGGCGATGTCGGGCGTTACCAGCGTGAACGTGCGCTGGCTCACGGCCGGGTCGAAGACCGAGCGCTGAAGAATTTCCGCTTTGATGGTGCGCACGACTTGGCGGATCGGTAAACCCAGTTCCGTGGCCCGCGGCGTCGGCCGCATCTCGGCACCGGTACGCACGAACAAGGGATCATCAAACAAGGCGCGCAGCCGGGCCACGGCTGCGCTCATGGCCGGCTGGCTCAGATTGAGGGCCTCGCCGGCGCGGGTCACGCTGCGGTGTTCGACCATGGCATCAAACACCACCAGCAGGTTGAGGTCGACCGATCGAATATCCATACGGTGGATTCTATCTATCCAGAAAATCGACTAGATCAATGGTGTGACTCTGCCTAGACTTCGCTCCACTCAACGCTTGACGCAGATCAAGTTTGAAAAACAGACAGGAGACAGACACCGTGCAAGCACTCACCCTTGGGCAGGCCAACCAGATCATTGCTGCCGCTTTGGCGCGCGCCCGACAGGAAGGCTACAAGCCGATGGGCATTGCCGTGCTCGACGAGGCCGGCTACCTGAAAGCCTTTGCGCGTGAAGACGGCGCCAGCATGTTCCGTTTCGAAATCGCGCAGGCCAAGGCCTGGGGCGCGGTCGGCATGGGCGTGTCCAGCCGGGTGCTGGGCCAACGTGCCAAGGACAACCCCAACTTCCTGGTGTCGCTGGCAGTCACGGCGCAGGGCAAGCTGCTGCCGCAGACCGGCGCGGTGCTGATCAAGGATGCGAGCGGTGCGGTGCTGGGCGCGGTCGGGGCGAGTGGTGGCACCGGCGACGAGGACGAGGCTATCTGCATCGCCGGCATCGAAGCCGCTGGCTTGAGCGCGGGCTGAGCGCATGAGCGGGGCGAAGATGAGTTGCCGTTGCGGCGTGGATGTGCACGCACACGTGATCCCGGGCGAATTCCCCAAATACTTGGGCGGTGCTGCGCCCTCGGGCTGGCCATCCATGGCGCTGGCCGATGCCTGCCATCGCCATGTGATGATCGACGGCAAGAACTACCGCACGGTGTCCGACAAGTGCTGGACGACCTCACGCCGTTTGGCCGACTTCGAGGCCATGGGGCTGGTGCTGCAGGCGGTGTCGCCGATGCCGGAGCTGCTGTCCTACTGGCTGTCGCCGGCCGACGGTGCACAGCTGGTGCGCTTCCTGAACGAGCAGATCGCCGGCATGGTGGCGGAGTCCGACGGGCAGCTGGTCGGCCTGGGTGCTGTGCCACTGCAGGACATGGATTTGGCGATCCGGGAGTTGCACTACCTCAAGCACACCCTGGGCTTTCCCGGGGTGGAGATCGGCAGCAATATCAACGGCATCGTGGTGGGTGACCCCCGGCTCGATCCCTTCTTCGAGGCCTGCGAGGCGCTGGACATGGCGGTGTTTGTCCATGCCTTGCGCCCGGCCGGCATGGACCGGCTGGTGGGCCCGGCGCCGCTGCAGCAGGTGCTGGCCTATCCCACCGATGTCGGGCTGGCCGCTGCCTCGGTGTTGACCAGCAATCTCATGACGCGGCGGCCGAAGTTGCGCCTGGCTTTCAGCCACGGCGGCGGTACGCTGGCCATGCTGCTGCCGCGGCTGGAGCAGGCGATGTCGGTGTTTCCGGCGCTGCGTGACAGCATGAGCCGTTCGCCCACAGCGCAGGCGCGCGAGCTGTTCTATGACACGCTGGTGTTCGACACGCCGACCTTGCAGCATCTGGTGCGGACCTTTGGCGCTTCGCAACTGATGCTCGGCACCGACTACCCCTTCAACTTCCACGAGCCCCAGCCGGTGGCGCGTATCGAGCAGGCCGGCTTCGATGGCGACGTGGCTGAGCAGTTGCTGCAAGCCAATGCCCGGCGCTTTCTGGGTCTCGACGTTTCCATTCCGGAGAACACCCCATGACACATGCTTCGTCCCGCGTGAGCGCCCTGCGCAGCTTGGCATTGACCGTACCCGACCTGGCGCAGGCCGAACAGTTCTATACCCAGACTTGGCACCTCGATGTGGCCGCGCGCACGGACAAGGCGATCTACCTGCGCGCCACCGGTGCCGATCACCATGTGCTGGCCTTGCACGAGGCGCCCGGACCGGCGCGCATCCGTAACGTGACGCTGCGTGCGCGCAGCGCCGCCGTACTGCAGGAGGTCGCACAGGCCGCGGTAGCGGCCGGCGGCCGCGTGCTGCAGCCGTTGGGTCTGCTGGATGAGCCCGGTGGCGGCTCGGCCGTCACGGTGGCCGATGCCGATGGCCGCATCTTCCGCCTGGTGCACGGCGACGCGTTGCATGCCGATGCGCATGAAGAAAAAGACCGGCCGGTGCGGCTGGCCCATGCCGTGCTCAACAGCCATGACGTGGAAGCCACCCGGCGCTTCATGGAGCAGGTGTTCGATTTTTCGCTCTCGGACCGTACCCGCATCATGGCCTTCATGCGCTGCAACAGCGACCACCACAGCATCGCGCTGGGCGATACCGATAACGATGCGCTCAACCACATCGCTTTCCTGATGCCTGACCTGGAGTCGGTCATGCGTGGCGGCGGCCGTATGCGGGATGCCGGTTTCGGCATCGAGTGGGGGCCGGGGCGGCACGGCCCCGGCGACAACGCGTTCAACTATTTCGTCGGTCCTTTCGACGTCGTCATTGAATACACCGCCGAGGTCGAGCAGGTTGACGACAGCTACCAGGCCGGTCAGCCATCCGACTGGACCTGGCCGCCGGGCCGGGTCGACCAATGGGGCATTTCACAGCCGCCCAGTGCACGCCTGAAACAGGCGCAGCGAGCCATCGTTTTCGTTTCCTGAATCCACACAGAGGAGTTATTCATGCGTTTCATCACTTTCATCCAGGGCGGCGAGCAGCGGCTCGGCCTGGTCGCTGACGAGCAAGTCATCGACCTGAACAAGGCGCAGCCGCAGATCAGCGCCGACTTGCGCACCGCCCTGCGTGCGGGCCAGGACTTGGCCGCCGCCGCCAAGGCTGCCCTGGCTTCGAACGCGCCGCGCGTACCCCTGGCCAGCGTGCAGCTGGCCCCCGTGTTGCCCGAGCCCGGCAAGATCGTCTGCCTGGGCCTGAATTACTACGACCATGCCAAGGAAGGCGGACGCGAGAAGCCGGTCTACCCGTGGTTCTTTCTGCGCTCGGCGTCGTCCTTGCTGGCAGCTGGTGCCAAGGCCCTGCGACCCAAGGTCTCGGAGCGGCTGGACTACGAGGCCGAGCTGGCGGTGGTGATCGGCAAGACCGTCAAGCACGCCACGCTGGACAACGCGCTCGACGCCGTGTTCGGTTATTCCTGCTTCAATGACATCTCGGTGCGCGATTACCAGAAGAAGACGCCGCAGTGGACCATCGGCAAGAACTTCGACCGCACCGGTCCCTTCGGCCCGGTGCTGGTGACGGCTGACGAACTGCCGCCGGGCGCCACCGAGCTGCGCATCCAGGCGCGCCTGAACGGTCAGGTGATGCAGGATGCCAACACGCGCGACATGATCTGGGGCGTAGCCGAAACCATCCAGCTGCTGAGTGAGTGCATGACGCTCGAGCCGGGTGACCTCATCATCATGGGCACGCCGGCTGGTGTGGGCCAGGCGCGCACGCCCCCGGTGTGGATGAAGCATGGCGACGTGGTCGAGATCGAGATCGAGAACATCGGCGTGTTGCGCAACACCATCGAAGACGAGGTGGCCTGAGCATGGGGGCGGAGAACAAGCAGACAGCTTTTGATGTCGCCATTGTCGGATTCGGCCCCTCGGGCGCGGTGGCCGCCGGCCTGCTGGGTGCGCAGGGCATCCGTACCTTCGTGTGCGACAAGCTGCGCGACGTGTACGACAAACCGCGCGCGATCGCGCTGGATCACGAGATCATCCGGCTGTTCCAGCAAATGGGTGTGGCCAAATTGATCAAGCCCTATACCGAGCCCTTCACCGATTCGGTGTACTACGGCGTCGATGGCCAGATCATCAAACGCATGTCGACGGTCGAGCCGCCGTTTCCGCTGGGCCACACGCCGTCCATCGTGTTCACCCAGCCGCCGGCCGAGCGCATCCTGCGCGAGCATGCCCAGTCCTTTCCCTCGGTCACCGTGGCGCTGGGCCAGACGCTCACGCAGGTCACTCAGGACGACGCGTTGGTGACGCTGGCGCTCTCCGGTGACGACGGGACGTCTTCCACCGTGCAGGCGCGCTACCTGATCGCCTGCGATGGCGCCTCCAGCACAGTGCGTGGCCAGGCCGGCATGGCGCTGGAAGACCTCGGTTTCGACGAACCCTGGCTGGTGGTCGACGTGCTGGTCAACGAGCAGGGCCTGGCCAAGCTGCCCACCACCAGCGTGCAGTACTGCAACCCCGAGCGTCCCAGCACCTACCTGATCTGCCCGGGCAACCATCGCCGTTGGGAAATTTCCATCAACCCAGGCGAGGACCCGAAAGAGGTGGCCACGCCCGAAGGCACCTGGAAGCTGCTGGCGCCCTGGCTCACGCCGGAGGACGCCACGCTCTGGCGCCAGGCCAGCTACCGCTTTCATGCGCTGGTGGCTGGCCAGTGGCGTCGTGGCCGCGTCTTCGTGGCCGGTGATGCGGCGCATCAGCAGCCGCCGTTCCTGGGGCAGGGCATGTGCCAGGGCGTGCGCGACGTGGCCAATCTGTGCTGGAAGCTAGGCGCCGTGTTGCGTGGCGAGGCTGGCGATGCATTGCTCGACACCTATGGCACCGAGCGCAAGGGCCACGTGACCGAACTGACGACGCGCATCAAGGGCATCGGCCAGATCATTTGCGAGCGCGACCCGGTGCGTGCCCGGGCCCGCGACGCGCAACTGCTGCAGGACTGCGGCGGTGTAGTCAAACCCACACCGCGCCAGGACGTGCAGCCCGCATTGCAGAACGGCCTGCTGGCGCAGCCAGGGCATCCCGCACGCGGCACCATCTTCCCCCAGCCCTGGCTGATGGTTGGTGGCGAAAGGAAGCGCATGGACGATGTGCTGGGCTCGGGCTGGCGCTTGATCCTGGCGGCAAACGCCGGCATGGACGCGGCCCAAGTGGCCCGCCTCAGTGCGTTGCCGAACCTCAAGGTCGCCAAGCTCGGCACGCCGGAAATGACCGAGGCCGAAGGCGTGCTGGCGCACTGGTTCGAGCGCCATGGGGTCATGGCCGCCATCGTCCGGCCGGACCACTACGTCTACGGCGTGGCAGGTTCCGAACAGGCCTTGACCCAGCAACTGACAGCGCTCAGGCTGCGCTGACGCCACGATATTTCAAGCAAAAAATCAACGAGGAGACAAGCATGCAACGCAGAAAATTTGTACAGGCGACACTGCTGGCGGCGACGGTCCATTCCGCTTGGGCGCAGGGCGGCGCCTGGCCCGACAAGCCGGTCAAGATGATCCTGTCGCAGCCACCGGGCTCCGGCCCCGACAACGTGGCCCGATTGTTGGGCGAACGTATTGGCAAGACGCTGGGGCAGGCCATCGTGATTGAGAACAAGCCGGGTGGCCAGAACGTGATCGGCGCCCAGGCCGCAGCCCGTGCGCCGGCCGACGGCTACACCTTCTATTTCGCCACCACGGCCGCGCTGGTCACGAACAAGCACCTGTTCAAGACCTTGCCCTACGACCCGCAAAAGGATTTTGTGCCGGTGGCGTTCGTGGCCAAGAGCCCCTTCGCCATGTTGGTCAGGGCCGAGTCGCCCATCAGTTCAATGCAGGATCTGGTGGCGCGCGCCAAGGCGGCGCCGGGCAAGCTGTCATTGGCCAACGAAGGGCCGCGCACGTTTGGCGGCATCATCGCGCGCCTGATCAACGCCCGCACCAAGATGGAAGCCAATCTGGTGTCTTATGCCTCGGTTGGCGTTTCCGTACAGGACGTCATTGGCGGCCATGCCGATGCGGTGGTTGCGGATCTGGCGTCCACGGCTCAGCTGGTGCGCCAGGGGCGCCTGCGCATTCTGGCCGTCACCGCGGCCAAGCGGGTGGCCGGTTGGGAGCAGGTGCCGGCCCTGGCCGAGATGCTGCCCAACTTCGAAATGATCGGCTGGTTTGCCGTGATGGCGCCTGCCGGGACACCTGCCGCTGTGGTGGCGCGCCTGAACAAGGAGATCAACACCTTGTTAGCGGATGCCGATACGGCACAGCGCATGTTGACGATCGGCCCGATCGCCGAGCCCATGGGTTCACCTGAGCAGCTCGGCGCTTTCCTGAATCGGGAGCACGAGCGCTGGAACGAGGTGGCCAAGGAAATCGGCCTGCTGCCGGAGTAGGCGGCAGCGAGGTGCTCGGGCTGGCTTAGCGCTGACCGATCTTCACGTTGCCGAAAATGCTCTGCGCCTCGCGCGGCAGGCAGCGCCAGTACGGGGCGCTGGCCTGCACCTGGCCACCCAGTTCGGCCGCCGCTTCCCAGGGCCAGCGCGGTTTGTAGAGCAGGGCGCGGGCGATCGCAATCATGTCGGCGTCGCCAGCTTGCAGGATGTCTTCGGCCTGTTGTGGTTGCGTGATCAGGCCCACCGCTGTGGTGGGCAGGCCGCAGGCCTGGCGGATCTCGCGCGCAAACGGCACCTGGTAGCCCGGGCCGAGGGTGATCTTCTGCAGCGGCGAGATGCCGGCGGTGGAGACGTGGATGAAGTCGCAGCCCAGGGATTTGAGCTGGCGCGAGAACTCTGCCGTTTGCGCCACATCCAGCCCGCCTTCCACCCAATCGATGGCCGAGATGCGCATGCCCACCGGGCCGTCGAACACCTGGCGCACGGCCGCCAACACCTCGAGCGGAAAGCGCATGCGGTTGGCCAGGCTACCGCCGTAGTCGTCGTCGCGCTGGTTGGCCAGCGACGAGAGGAACTGGTGCAGCAGGTAACCGTGCGCAGCGTGCAGTTCGATGGCGTCAATGCCGATGCGTTGCGCGCGCTGGGCCGCGGCGACAAAGGCGTCGCGGATCTGCGCCATCTGGACCAGCGTCAGCGCCGTGGGCGGTGCTTCGGTGGGCAGTTGCGCCAGGGCGGATGGGCCGACGGGCTGCCAGCCGCCCTGCGCGGGCGACAGCAGCTGCCCACCCTGCCAGGGCGAAGCGCTCGAGGCTTTGCGCCCGGCGTGCGAGAGCTGAATGCACACCGGCATCGGTGGCGCCAGCTTGCGGGCGCGCTGCAGGGTGTCTCCCAAGGCTTGTTCGGTGCGCTCATCCCACAGGCCCAGGCAATCGGGTGTGATGCGACCATCTGCCGTGATGGCGGTGGCCTCCAGCGTCAGCAGCCCGGCGCCGCTGTTGAGCAGGTTGGTCCAGTGCGCCAGATGCCAGTCGCCGGCCTCGCCGTTGACGGCCGAGTACTGGCACATGGGGGCGATGACGATGCGATTGGCAAGCGGCAGCCCGCCGCGCGGCGAGGGCAAGGTGTAGGAAGAGAACAGCAGACTCACAGAAAATCCTCACAGGGTGGACAGGCGCCGTGGATGGCCCATCCAAAGCAGCGTGAAATTGTGTCATGCCCGGACGCAAGGCGATTTGGCACAATGGATTGCCCCATGGAACAATCAGCTTCTCTATGAAACCCTACCTCCTTGCCGTTTTGGTGTTGCTGCTTGCCCGGCCCGTTCTGGCGCAATTGCCGGCGCGCGACCTGAATGTGGAGTTGCGCCAGATTGAAGAAAGCAGCGCTGGGGGTTACACGGTGGGTACCCGGCCGCAGACGCCGCTGTTGACGCCGCAGCAGATGCTGGTGCGCAACGGCAGCAAGGCCTCGTTCAGCCTGGGGCAGACGATCCCGCTGCAGTGGGTGCAGTCGGTGTCCTCCACCACTTCGACCCTGTCGGTGACCGGGGCGGATGCCAGCAGCCGCGGAGGTTCCGTGTCGCAGGCGCTGGTCTGGATGGATGCCGGCCAGAGCCTGGCAGTCAAGCCGCGCTGGTCGGGCGGCAAGCAGCCGGTGACGGTTGAGGTTGAAATGCAGTCGGCCAGCATGGAGCCGCGCCCCGGCGCCGAATTGCCGGCCCAGGCGCGCAGCCAACTGGTGACCACGGTGGGTGCGCCGCTGGGGCAGTGGGTCACGATCGCCACCACCGGTCACAGTCAGCCTCGGGGAACTTACGGCAGCGAAGGGGCGGGCGAAGGCCGGCGCCTGCTGCAACTGCGGGTGTCGCTGCCCTGAGTTTGCCGGGTTGAATGTCACAATCACGCCATGACACTGACCGAACTCAAATACATCGTTGCCGTCGCGCGCGAGAAGCATTTCGGCAAGGCGGCCGAGGCCTGTTTCGTGTCGCAACCGACGCTGTCGGTGGCCGTGAAAAAAATCGAGGAAGAGCTCGAGGTCAAGCTGTTCGAGCGCAGTGCCAATGAGGTGACAGTCACCCCATTGGGCGAGGAGATCGTGCGCCAGGCGCAGGCGGTGCTGGAGCAGGCCGCCAACATCAAGGAAATCGCCAAGCGCGGCAAGGACCCGTTGTCCGGCCCGCTGCGCCTGGGGGTGATCTACACCATCGGCCCCTACCTGCTGCCTGATCTGGTGCGCCAGATGATCACGCACACGCCGCAGATGCCGCTGATGCTGCAGGAGAACTTCACCGTCAAGCTGCTGGAGATGCTGCGTACCGGCGAGATCGACTGCGCCATCCTGGCCGAGCCCTTTCCCGACACCGGCCTGGCGGTGGCGCCGCTGTATGACGAACCGTTTTACGCGGCCGTGCCGACCAGCCATGCGCTGGCGCAGCGTGACAGCATCACCAGCGAAGAGCTCAAGGCCGAGACCATGCTGCTGCTGGGCACTGGCCACTGCTTCCGCGACCATGTGCTGGAGGTGTGCCCGGAGTTTGCCCGCTTTTCCAGCAATGCCGAAGGCATTCGCAAGAGTTTCGAGGGCTCTTCACTCGAAACCATCAAGCACATGGTGGCCGCCGGCATGGGCGTGACGCTGGTGCCGCGCCTGAGCATCCCGAAGGCCGACCTGCTGCCCAAGGCCAAGGGTGCGGGCCAGGAACCGAGTTTCATCAAATACCTGCCATTCAGTGGCGAGCCGCCCACGCGTCGCGTAGTGCTGGTGTGGCGGCGCAGCTTCACGCGCTATGAGGCGATCGCGTCCTTGCGTAACGCCGTCCACGCCTGCGAGCTGCCGGGGGTCAAGCGGCTTTCGTAGGCCGTTGCTGTTTTCTGAATTTTTTCAAGGAGTGACCATGGCCAAGAATTCCGCCAAATCATCGGCACCTGCCATCAACATCGGCATCAGCGACAAAGACCGTGCCGCCATTGCCAAGGGCTTGAGCCATCTGCTGGCCGACACCTACACCCTGTACCTGACCACGCACAACTTCCACTGGAATGTGACGGGGCCAATGTTCAACACCCTGCACACCATGTTCATGACGCAGTACACCGAGCTGTGGAATGCGGTGGATCCGATTGCCGAGCGCATCCGTTCGCTCGGCCATGCGGCGCCAGGCTCCTACGCCCAGTTCGGCAAGCTGGCGTCGGTGCCCGATGCGCCGGCGACGCCGCCCAAGGCCTTGGAGATGGTGCGTATCTTGGTGCAGGGCCACGAGGCCGTGGCACGTACCGCGCGCAACCTGTTCCCGCTGGCCGACAAGGCCGGTGACGAACCGACGGCCGACCTGCTGACCCAGCGCCTCACCGTGCACGAGCAAACCGCCTGGATGCTGCGCTCCCTTCTGGAAGAATAGGCCCACCCCCGTTGCTCCCCCACTTCGTGTGGGTCGGCATACCCCCTCCAGGGGGCGCTCCCGGTGGCCCGGCCGAGCCGGTTCCACGGGAGCCTGTGCCCTGATGTCTTGCGTATGACTTTGCTTGCTTCCCGATTGACGCTGTATCTGGACCTGATTCGCTGGGACCGCCCGGCGGGCTGGCTGCTGCTGCTCTGGCCGTCCTTGAGTGCGCTCTGGGTGGCGGCGGGCGGCTTCCCGGGCTGGCATCTGCTGGCTGTGTTCATCCTGGGCACCATCCTGATGCGCAGCGCGGGTTGCTGCCTCAACGATGTGGCAGACCGTGACTTCGATCGCCACGTCAAGCGCACCGCCCAGCGGCCGGTGACCGCTGGCAAGGTCTCAGTGCGTGAGGCGCTGTGGCTGGGCGTGGTGCTGGCGCTGCTGGCTTTCGTGCTGGTGCTGACCACCAACCCGGTGGCGGTGCTGTGGTCGTTTGCGGCATTGGCAGTGGCCATGGTCTATCCCTATGCCAAGCGCTTTTTTGCCATGCCGCAGGCGGTGCTGGGTGTGGCCTTCAGCTTCGGCATCCCGATGGCCTTCGCTGCCGTGCAGGGGCAGGTGCCATTGCTGGCCTGGCTGTTGCTGCTGGGCAACCTGTTCTGGGTGCTGGCCTATGACACCGAGTACGCCATGGTGGACCGTGACGACGATCTGCGCATCGGCATGAAGACCTCGGCCATCACGCTCGGGCGCTTCGATGTGGCGGTGGTGACGGCCAGCTACCTGGTTTATCTGTCAATTTGGATTCTAGCCCTTGCCAATCATGCGCAGCATGCTATATTTTATATAGCGGTTGACGTGGCGCTGGTGCAGGTGGCCTGGCACTACACGCTGATCCGTGGCCGCACGCGTGAAGGCTGCTTCAAGGCCTTCCGCATCAACCACTGGCTGGGCTTCACGGTCTTTGCCGGCGTGGTGGCGAGCTACGTGCTGACATGAAAAAGCCGCCCCGTGGGGCGGCTCGATGGGAAGCGGTGCTGCGTTACATGAACGCAGGCGCTGCGGCCATTACTTCTGCTTCTTGGCTTTCTTGGACTTCTTGGCTTTGGCCTTTTTCTTGCTGGCCTTGGCTTTGGGCTGGGCTTCAGCCGGCTGCGGCTGTGCCGCCGGTTGCACAGCAGGCTGTGCCGGCGTTGCCGGCTGTGCCTGGGCGGATGCCTGCGTGGAAACCGCAAGCGGCAGGGCCAGCACGGCCGCACTGATCAGAGTGGAAAGCAGTTTGTTCATGGGGCAAATCCTATCGTCGTTATGTATGGAATGCGCGGTATCAGCCCGGGGCCGTGCGCAAGTTGCACTTTAACTCTATCCGGGGCTGGTTTTTCAATCCCGGCCGAATTCTTCGCCAAGTTCCCGGGCGCGCTGCTGGGCGGCCTGCATAGCTTGCACGAACAGTGGTTTAACCTGGTGCGCCTCCAGGCTGGTGATGGCCGCATGGGTGGTGCCGCCTTTGGAGGTGACGCGCTGGCGCAGGATGTCCGGCGGCTCGCTGGACGCATGCGCCAGGGCGCTGGCGCCTCGGAAGGTCTCCACCGCCAGCTTGTAGGCCTGTTCGCGCGTCAGTCCCATGCTGGCGCCGGCATCGGTCATGGCTTCCAGGAAATAGAACACATAGGCCGGACCGGAGCCGGAGAGGGCGGTCACGGTGTCAATCTGCTCTTCGCGTTCGAGCCAGAGGAATTCGCCGGTGGTGGCGGCAACCTCCTCGACCCGGCGCCGGTCTTGCGGTGTCACGCCGGGGCGGGGAAACAGGCCGGTGATGCCCATGCCGATGAGGGCCGGCGTGTTGGGCATGCTGCGCACCACGCGGTCGGTGCCGAGCCAGCGTGCAATGCTGGCGCTCGGAATGCCGGCGGCCACGCTCAGGTGCAGGGCAGACTGCGTGTGCGCTTGCACCGGCGCGGCAGCCTCCTTGAAGGTCTGGGGTTTGACCGCCCACACCACCATGCTCACGCCGCGCAGGAATTCGCCGGCCTGTGCGTGGGCCGTGATACCAAACTTGGCCTGCAGGGCTTGCTGGGCTTCGGGAAAAGGCTCCAGCACCTCGATCTGGCTGGCCGGCAGGCCGCGCTGGATCAGGCCGCCGATGATGGCGCTGGCCATGTTGCCGCCGCCAATGAATGCAATGCGTTCGCTCATGATGATCTCTTGTCTGGCGCCGCACCCAGGCGGCAAAGTTCTTCATGGGATTGTCGCAGTTTGCTGCTACGCTCCGATGCCATGGACAGGTCCTACATTCTGGCCCTCGACCAGGGCACTACCAGTTCGCGCGCCCTGCTGATCGACCGTGCTGGTCACGTGGTGGCGCTGGCGCAGCGCGAGTTCCGCCAGAGCTTTCCCCGGGCCGGCTGGGTGGAGCATGACGCCGGCGAGATCTGGCAGACCCAACTGGCCGTGGCGCGCGAGGCCTTGGCCCGGGCCGGCGTAGAGGCGAGCCGGGTGGCGGCAGTCGGCATCACCAACCAGCGCGAAACCACCTTGCTGTGGGACCGCAAAACCGGTGTACCGCTGGCGCCGGCCATTGTCTGGCAGGACCGCCGTACGGCGGGTCAGTGCGATGCGCTGCGTGCCCAGAGACAGGCCCCTCGCATTCAGCGCAAGACCGGGCTGGTGCTGGACGCCTACTTTTCCGCTACCAAGCTGCAGTGGCTGTTGGACCAGGTGCCGGGCGCGCGGGCGCGGGCCGAGGCCGGCGAGTTGGCCTTTGGCACCATGGACAGCTGGCTGCTCTGGCAACTGACGGGCGGGCGCGTGCATGCCACCGATGCCAGCAACGCCGCGCGCACCATGCTCTTCAATATTCACACCTTGCAATGGGATGCAGCGCTGTTGCAGCTGTTTGATGTACCGCGCAGCGTGCTGCCCCAGGTGCTGCCGTCCTGCGGCGTGCTGGCGGAAACCGACGCCAGCCTGTTCGGGGCGGCGATCCCGATTGCCGGTGTGGCCGGCGACCAGCAGGCAGCTACCTTTGGCCAGGCCTGCTTTGCGCCGGGCATGGCCAAGAACACCTATGGCACCGGCTGCTTCATGCTGATGAACACCGGCACGGCGGCGGTCAGCAGCCGTCACCAGCTGCTCGGTACGGTGGCCTGGGTTGGTCCCGGTAATGTGCCCGCCACGCTGCAGGCCGATAAGGCTTGTTATGCGTTGGAGGGTTCGGTCTTCATGGCCGGTGCGACGGTGCAGTGGCTGCGCGACGGTTTGCAGTTGATCCAGTCGACGCAAGAGGTCGAGGCGCTGGCCGCCAGCGAGCCTGATACACAAGGAGTCTATCTGGTGCCCGCCTTTGCCGGTCTCGGGGCGCCTTATTGGGATGGTCATGCACGCGGCACGCTGGTCGGCATGACGCGCGGCACGGGACGCGCCCATCTGGCACGGGCGGCGCTCGAATCGATTGCGCTGCAGACGGCGGATGTGTTTGCCGCCATGAGCCAGGATGCCCGCCTGCCCTTGCGTGAGTTGCGCGTTGATGGCGGCGCCAGCCGCAATGACCTGCTGATGCAGATGCAGGCCGACTTTCTCGGTGTGCCAGTGGTGCGGCCGCGCCAGACCGAGACGACAGCCTTGGGGGCGGCCTATCTGGCCGGTTTGGCAACCGGTTTTTGGTCGGACGCGGATGAACTGTCGTCACAGTGGCAGGTGGACTGCCGTTTTGAGCCGATGCTGGGCGAGGCCGCACGGGCAGCCAAGCTGGCGCGCTGGCGTGACGCCGTAGCGCGTTCGCGCAACTGGGAGCAAGCTTGACGATGATGGATAACGACGTGCCACTGCCGACGCAACGCGCCGAGCTGCTCAAACGCTTGGCAGACACGCCAGAGTTCGATCTGGCGGTGGTCGGGGGGGGCGCCACGGGGCTCGGGGTGGCGCTTGATGCTGCAGTGCGCGGTCTGCGCGTGGTGCTGCTGGAGGCGCATGATTTCGCCCAGGGCACGTCGTCGCGCTCCACCAAGCTGGTGCATGGCGGCGTGCGCTATCTGGCCCAAGGCCGTTTGTCACTGGTACGCGAGGCGCTGCGTGAGCGCCGCCTGCTGCTGGACAACGCCCCTCATCTGGCACAGCCGCTGTCATTTGTGATGCCCTCCTATCGCTGGTGGGAGCGGCCGTTTTATGGCATCGGTCTCCTGCTTTATGACTTATTGGCTGGACGGGCGGGTCTTGGCGCCACGGAATTCCTGAGCCCGGCCCAGACCCTGCGGGCCTTGCCGACACTGCGGCCGCAGCAGTTGCATGGTGGCGTGCGCTATTGGGACGGTCAGTTTGACGATGCACGGCTGGCGCTGGCGCTGGCGCGCACTGCCGCCCGCGCCGGAGCGCTGGTGCTCAACCACTGCCCGGTCAGTGAGCTGCTCTATGAACAAGGGCGGGTGGCGGGGGTGCACTGCAAGGATGCCGAGACCGGGCAATCGCTGGCCGTTCGTGCCCGGTGTGTTGTGAACGCCACGGGCGTCTGGGTGGATGGCTTGCGGGAGCAGGACGAGCGGGCCGCAGGCCGGCCTGCGCGCGCGGTGGTAACGCCCAGCCAGGGCGTGCACCTGGTGGTGGACCGTGACTTCCTGCCCGGCGATGGCGCCTTGCTGGTGCCGAAAACAGCCGATGGCCGGGTGCTGTTTGCCGTGCCTTGGCTGGGCAAACTGATACTGGGGACCACGGACACGCCGCGTGACGCGATCGAGATGGAGCCGCGGCCGCTGGCCCAGGAGGTCGATTTCATTCTCGGCGAGGCGGCGCGCTATTTACGGCGTGCGCCGACCCGCCTGGACGTGCGCAGTGTTTGGGTGGGTTTGCGTCCCTTGGTGCGTTTGCAGCCGGAGGAGGGGCGGGCGGCAACCCAGGCCATGAGTCGGGAGCATGCCGTGCTGATCAGCCAAAGCGGTCTGGTGAGTGTCACGGGTGGTAAATGGACGACCTATCGCGCCATGGCTGAGGATGTGCTGGCGAGTTGCATGAAGGCAGCTTTGCTGCCGCAGACAAACTCCGGAGTGACCGCTCACATGAGATTGGTGGGGGCGCCGCACATGGCGCCAAAGTCCGGGTTGACCGAGGACGTCAGCCTCAGTCAATATGGTTCAGAGAAAGAGTATGTGCTCGCATCCGAGGGGGCTGGGGTCATGCTGTCGGAGGGTTTGAGTGAGGCCGTGGTGCGGTTTGCGGTACGCCATGAGTACGCACGCACGGTGGAAGATGTCTTGGCGCGGCGTACCCGCCTGTTGTTTCTGGATGCGGGGCTGGCGCGGAAAGTGGCGCCGCGGGTGGCGGAACTGCTGCGTGAAGAAACGGGCGTCGACCCGCAACTGGCGGCGTTTCTGACGCTGACCGATAAATATCTTTGGTTGCCTGAACAGGGCGCTTGACGGCCTTAAATAAACTTGGCATAATTACAGGCTTCGCGTTAAAAAGACGCGGAGTTTCTGCCCAGCGGAGACGGTGTGAGTGGTTCATGCCGAGGACGACGGGCCCAAGACTGACCGGGTGTTTTCGCTGTGCGAGAGCCGCCTGGTGCAAGTTGGGAATATTGAAATGATCCAGACAGAATCTCGGTTAGAAGTCGCCGACAACACCGGCGCGAAGTCCGTTTTGTGCATCAAGGTGCTCGGCGGTTCCAAGCGTCGCTACGCCAGTGTGGGCGACGTCATCAAGGTGAGCATCAAGGAAGCTGCTCCGCGCGGCCGCGTCAAAAAAGGCGAGGTCTACAGCGCTGTGGTGGTTCGTACGGCCAAGGGCATTCGCCGTGGCGATGGCTCGCTGGTTAAATTCGACGGCAATGCTGCTGTGTTGCTTAACGCCAAACTGGAGCCGATTGGCACCCGTATCTTTGGACCGGTCACGCGCGAACTGCGTACCGAGAAGTTCATGAAGATCGTGTCCCTGGCTCCTGAAGTTCTCTAAGGACCCGCCATGAACAAGATTCGTAAAGGCGACGACGTCATCGTGCTCACCGGGCGCGACAAGGGCAAGCGCGGCAAGGTTGCTCTGCGCAAGGATGATTCCCATATTCTGGTTGAGGGTGTGAATCTGGTGAAGAAGCACACCAAGCCCAACCCGATGAAGGGCACCACGGGTGGCATCGTTGAGAAGGCCATGCCGATTCATCAGTCCAATGTGGCTATTTTCAATGCGGCTACCGGCAAGGCTGACCGCGTGGGTATCAAGTTGCTGGCGGATGGTAAGCGCGTGCGCGTTTACAAGTCCAGCGGCGAAGAAATCAAGGTGGCATAAGCATGGCACGTTTGCAACAACACTATCGTGAGAAGGTGGTCCCTGAGTTGACCGCCAAGTTTGGCTACAAGTCGCCCATGCAGGTGCCGCGTATCACCAAGATCACCCTGAACATGGGTGTCAGTGAAGCTGTCGCCGACAAGAAGGTCATGGACAACGCCGTTGGCGACCTGACCAAGATTGCTGGCCAGAAGCCGGTGGTGACCAAGGCCAAGAAGGCTATCGCCGGTTTCAAGATCCGCGAACAGCAGGCCATCGGTTGCATGGTGACCCTGCGTGGCGTTCAGATGTTCGAGTTCCTGGACCGTTTCGTGACCGTGGCTTTGCCGCGCGTTCGTGACTTTCGTGGTATCTCTGGTCGCGCCTTCGATGGCCGTGGCAACTACAACATCGGCGTCAAAGAGCAGATCATTTTCCCTGAGATCGAGTACGACAAGGTGGATGCCTTGCGCGGTCTCAATATCAGCATCACCACAACGGCTCAGACCGACGAAGAGTGCAAGGCACTGCTCGCTGGCTTCCGTTTCCCGTTCAAGAACTGAGGTGGCCCGTGGCTAAAATGGCTTTAATCGAGCGCGAGCTCAAGCGAGACAAACTGGTCGCCAAGTACGCGAAAAAACACGCGGAACTGAAGGCCATCGCAAACGACGCCAAGCGTAGCGACGAAGAGCGTGCAGCTGCCCGTCTGGGTCTGCAGAAGCTTCCGCGTAACGCCAATCCGACGCGTCAGCGCAACCGTTGTGCCATCACGGGTCGTCCTCGCGGTACTTTCCGCCAGTTCGGTCTGGGTCGCGCCAAGATCCGTGAAATGGCTTTCGCTGGTGACATCCCTGGTGTCACCAAGGCCAGCTGGTAAGCGATAGGAGAGATTAAACATGAGCATGAGTGATCCCATCGCCGACCTGTTGACACGCATCCGCAATGCGCAGATGGTGGCCAAAACCACCGTGTCTGTGCCGTCTTCCAAAGTGAAGATTGCCATTGCGCAAGTGTTGAAAGATGAAGGCTATATCGACGGCTTCCAGGTGAAAACCGAAGCTGGCAAGTCTGAACTTGAAATTGCCCTGAAGTACTATGCCGGCCGCCCGGTGATCGAGCGCATCGAGCGCGTGAGCCGTCCTGGCCTGCGCGTGTACAAAGGCCGCGATGCCATTCCCCAGGTCCAGAACGGAATGGGTGTGGCCATTGTGACGACCCCCAAGGGTGTCATGACCGATCGCAAGGCGCGCGCTACCGGTGTCGGTGGCGAAGTGCTTTGCTACGTGGCTTAACGCGGCATTGAGGAGAAACTGAAATGTCACGTGTAGGAAAAATGCCTGTTGCCATCCCTGCTGGGGTGGATGTGTCCATCAAGGCTGACCAGATCAGCGTCAAGGGTGCCGGTGGTGCTCTGTCGCTGGCCCAGTCTGCCTTGGTGAATGTGAATAACGAAGGCGGCAAGCTCAGCTTTGTTCCCGCCAACGAGTCTCGCGAAGCCAATGCCATGAGCGGCACCATGCGTCAGCTGGTGAACAACATGGTGGTGGGTGTCAGCAAGGGCTTCGAGAAGAAGCTGACCTTGATCGGTGTGGGTTACAAGGCCCAGGCCCAAGGCGCCAAGCTGAACCTGGCTGTGGGTTACTCCCATCCGGTGAATGTGGATATGCCTGCCGGTATCACGGTGGCGACGCCTGCCCCCACGGAAATCGTGATCAAGGGTGCAGACCGTCAGCGCGTGGGCCAGGTGGCTGCCGAAATTCGTGCGATCCGTCCTCCCGAGCCTTACAAGGGCAAGGGCATCCGTTATTCGGATGAAAAGGTCACGATCAAAGAGACCAAGAAGAAATAAGGAGCTGCAACATGTTGACCAAGAAAGAGCAGCGTCTTCGCCGGGCACGTCAGACCCGTATCCGCATCGCCCAACAAGGCGTTGCCCGTCTGAGCGTGACTCGCACCAATTTGCATATTTATGCCAGCGTGATTTCCGGCGACGGTGCCAAGGTGCTTGCCAGTGCCTCGACCGCCGAAGCCGATGTGCGCAAATCGTTGGGCGCTTCGGGCAAGGGTGGCAATGCCGCCGCGGCCCAGCTCATCGGCAAGCGTATCGCCGAGAAGGCGAAAGCCGCTGGTGTTGAGAAGGTGGCATTTGATCGTGCAGGTTTTGCGTACCACGGCCGCGTCAAGGCGCTGGCTGATGCGGCACGTGAAGCTGGCTTGCAGTTCTAAGCAGATCGGAATTTAAGATGGCTAAAGTTCAAGCAAAAATGCAAGGTAAAGGGGCCGAGGGTCCTGAGGACGGCCTGCGCGAGAAGATGATTGCGGTCAACCGCGTGACCAAGGTGGTCAAGGGTGGTCGTATTCTGGGTTTCGCTGCACTGACCGTGGTGGGTGACGGCGATGGTCGCGTCGGCATGGGCAAGGGCAAGTCCAAGGAAGTGCCCGCAGCCGTGCAGAAGGCGATGGAAGAAGCTCGCCGCAACATGACCAAGGTGTCGCTCAAGAATGGCTCGCTCCATCACCAGGTGATGGGTCGCCATGGTGCTGCCTCTGTGATGATGGCGCCGGCCCCCAAGGGTACCGGCATCATCGCCGGCGGCCCGATGCGCGCCGTTTTCGAGGTCATGGGCATTACCGACATCGTGGCCAAGAGCCATGGTTCAAGCAACCCCTACAACATGGTTCGTGCCACACTCGACGCGCTGAAGAACAGCACCACTCCTTCGGAAGTGGCGGCCAAGCGTGGCAAGTCCATTGAAGAGATCTTCGCCTAATCGGAGACTTCAAAAATGACAACGCAACAAACAGTCAAGATCCAGCTGGTTCGTAGCCCTATCGGCTGCAAGGAATCGCACCGTGCCACCGTCCGTGGCCTCGGTCTGCGCAAGCTGAACAGCGTGAGCGAACTGCAGGACACGCCGGCAGTTCGCGGCATGATCAACAAGATCAGCTATCTGGTCAAGGTTCTCTAAGGGGTGGATGATGGAACTCAATAGCATCAAGCCCGCAGAGGGTGCCAAGCACGCCAAGCGTCGCGTTGGTCGCGGCATTGGCTCGGGTCTGGGCAAGACGGCTGGTCGCGGCCACAAAGGCCAAAAATCCCGTTCGGGTGGTTACCACAAGGTGGGCTTCGAAGGCGGTCAGATGCCTATGCAGCGTCGCCTGCCCAAGCGCGGCTTCAAGTCGCACCTGCTGAAGTTCAATGCAGAAGTCACGCTGACCGCGCTGGACAAGCTGGGTGTTGATAGCGTCGACATTCTGACGCTCAAGCAAGCCGGTCTGATCGGTGAGCTGGCAAAGGTGGTCAAGATCATCAAGTCTGGCGAGATCAAGAAGGCTGTCAAGCTCAATGGCATCGGTGCCACGGTGGGTGCCAAGGCCGCGATCGAAGCTGCTGGCGGCAGCGTCGCCTAAGCGAGACTGAGGAAAGATCCACGTGGCAACTAACGCGGCTCAAATTGCAAAAACTGGCAAGTTCGGCGACCTGCGTCGTCGGCTGGTCTTTTTGCTGCTCGCGCTGGTGGTGTACCGTGTCGGTGCGCACATCCCTGTTCCGGGCATCAACCCGGACCAGTTGCAGCAACTGTTCAAGGGGCAGCAGGGCGGTATCCTGAGCCTGTTCAACATGTTCTCGGGTGGTGCACTGTCTCGTTTCACGGTGTTTGCGCTGGGGATCATGCCGTACATTTCGGCATCGATCATCATGCAGCTGCTGACCTATGTGCTGCCTGCTTTTGAGCAGTTGAAAAAAGAAGGTGAAGCTGGTCGTCGCAAGATCACGCAGTACACCCGTTACGGGACGCTTGGCTTGGCCATTTTTCAGTCGCTTGGTATTGCCATGGCCCTGGAAAGCTCGGCTGGTCTGGTGATCGCGCCTGGTTTCGGTTTTCGTGTCACCGCGGTGTGCACGCTGACCGCTGGCACGATGTTCCTGATGTGGCTGGGTGAACAGATCACTGAGCGTGGCTTGGGCAATGGTATTTCCATCCTGATTTTCGGTGGTATCGCGGCAGGTTTGCCGGGGGCCATCGGAGGCTTGCTTGAGCTGGTTCGCACGGGTGCGATGAACATCCTGGTGGCTTTGTTCATCGTGGCGTTGGTTGTTCTGGTGACTTACTTCGTCGTCTTCGTCGAGCGCGGCCAGCGGAAGATTTTGGTGAACTATGCACGTCGCCAAGTCGGCAACAAGGTGTATGGAGGCCAGTCTTCTCATCTGCCGTTGAAGCTGAACATGGCTGGTGTGATTCCGCCGATCTTCGCATCGTCGATCATCCTGCTGCCTGCCACGGTGGTGAGCTGGTTCAGCAGTGGCGAGTCGATGGTTTGGCTCAAGGACATTGCGGGTAGCTTGACACCTGGGCAGCCGATTTATGTGATGTTGTATGCGTCGGCGATTGTGTTTTTCTGCTTTTTCTATACGGCCTTGGTGTTCAACAGCCGTGAGACTGCAGATAACCTGAAGAAAAGCGGCGCCTTCATCCCCGGGATTCGTCCTGGTGATCAGACAGCTCGCTACATTGACAAGATTTTGCTGAGATTGACGCTGGCAGGTGCGGTGTACATCACATTTGTTTGCTTGCTACCTGAATTTCTGGTTCTGAAGTACAACGTGCCGTTCTATTTTGGTGGCACCTCGCTTTTGATCATTGTGGTGGTGACTATGGATTTCATGGCTCAGGTGCAGAACTACCTGATGTCGCAGCAATATGAATCGCTGCTGAAAAAGGCTAATTTCAAGACTTCACTGGGCGGTTGAGCGGCATGTCGAAAGACGACGTTATTCAAATGCAGGGTGAAGTCGTGGAAAACCTGCCGAACGCGACATTTCGCGTGAAGCTGGAAAATGGCCACGTAGTTCTGGGGCATATCTCTGGGAAAATGCGCATGCATTACATCCGGATTCTGCCCGGTGACAAGGTGACTGTTGAGTTGACACCGTACGACTTGACGCGAGCGAGAATTGTATTCAGGGCCAAATAAATGGCGTGGGTTCCGAAAGAGCTTCGGGACAAGGCTTAAAGTTTTAGGAGAGTGAAATGAGAGTTTCGGCTTCGGTCAAAAAAATTTGCCGCAACTGCAAAATCATCCGCCGCAAGGGCGTTGTACGCGTGATCTGCACGGATCCCCGTCACAAGCAGCGCCAAGGCTGATTGCAAGAGTTATAGAGGACGAAAATGGCACGTATCGCTGGCATCAACATTCCGCCGCATAAGCATGCTGAAATTGGCTTGACCGCCATTTACGGCATCGGTCGCACGAGCGCTCGCAAAATCTGCGAAGCCTGTGGCATTGCATATTCCAAAAAGATCAAAGATCTGACCGACGGTGACCTGGAAAAAATCCGTGACCAGATTGCTGCACTCACGATCGAGGGTGACCTGCGTCGTGAGACGACGATGAACATCAAGCGTTTGATGGACATCGGTTGCTATCGTGGCTTCCGTCACCGTCGCGGTCTGCCCATGCGCGGCCAGCGTACGCGTACCAATGCCCGCACCCGCAAGGGCCCGCGCAAGGCAGCCCAGTCGTTGAAGAAATAAACAGGCATTGAAAGATTACTATGGCTAAATCACCCGCCAATAATGCCGCGCAGCGTGTGCGCAAGAAGGTTCGCAAGAATGTTGCCGATGGTATCGCGCACGTTCACGCCTCTTTCAACAACACGATCATCACGATCACTGATCGCCAGGGTAATGCTCTGTCTTGGGCTTCTTCTGGTGGCCAAGGCTTCAAGGGTTCGCGTAAATCCACGCCGTTCGCTGCTCAGGTGGCTTCGGAAGTGGCTGGTCGCGCCGCTCTGGAGCAAGGCATCAAGAACCTTGACGTTGAAATCAAGGGTCCCGGTCCTGGTCGCGAGTCTTCGGTGCGTGCACTGGCTGCCCTGGGCATCCGTATCAACATGATCTCTGATGTGACGCCGGTGCCGCATAATGGCTGCCGTCCGCAGAAGCGTCGTCGTATCTGAGCGTCGTACGCTCGGTACGTAAGTTTTTTCAACCAAGCCCACCGCCGCCGGCCTCTCGCTGGCGGCTCCCGCAGGCAACTGCGGTAGATGACATAGAAGGAAGTTCAAGTGGCACGTTACCTCGGCCCCAAGGCCAAACTCTCCCGCCGCGAAGGCACGGACCTGTTCCTCAAGAGCGCTCGCCGCTCGATCGGCGACAAAGCCAAATTCGATTCCAAGCCGGGTCAGCACGGCCGCACTTCGGGTGCCCGTACGTCGGATTTCGGTCTGCAGCTGCGTGAAAAGCAGAAAGTCAAGCGCATGTACGGCGTGCTCGAGCGCCAGTTCCGTCGCTATTTCGAGCAAGCCGATAGCCGCAAAGGCAACACCGGTGCCAACCTGTTGTTCCTGCTCGAGTCCCGCCTGGACAACGTGGTCTACCGTATGGGCTTTGGCTCGACCCGCGCTGAAGCGCGCCAATTGGTGTCGCACAAGGCCATCACGGTGAACGGCAACGCCGTCAACATCCCGTCCTACATGGTGAAGGCTGGCGATGTGGTGGCTGTGCGTGAAAAGTCCAAGAAGCAGAACCGTGTGGTCGAAGCTTTGCAGCTGGCCCAGCAAGTGGGTATGCCGGCCTGGGTTGAGGTGAGCCTCGACAAGGCTGAAGGTACTTTCAAGAAAGTACCGGATCGTGACGAATTTGGCTCCGACATCAACGAATCGCTGATCGTCGAGTTGTATTCTCGCTAATTAGGCATATTTCGAATCCGTTCCCGGAGCGCGGGCCCGCGCTGCCGGGTGCTTCACCAGCCTTACCGGTGTAACGAGCCGGGGGTATTGACAGGAAGTCTGCATGCAAACCAGTCTGCTTAAACCCAAAGCAATCAACGTCGAACAACTCGGCCACAACCGCGCCAAAGTGGTGCTTGAGCCGTTTGAGCGTGGCTATGGCCATACGCTGGGCAATGCGCTGCGCCGTGTCCTGTTGTCGTCGATGCCGGGTTATGCGGCGACGGAAGTGACCATCGCCGGTGTCTTGCACGAGTACTCGTCGATTGACGGCGTGCAAGAAGATGTGGTCAACATTCTTCTCAACCTCAAAGGCGTTGTGTTCAAACTGCACAACCGTGATGAGGTGACCCTGAGCCTGCGCAAAGATGGCGAAGGTTTGGTCACCGCCGGTGACATCCAGACCCCGCATGACGTCGAAATCATCAACCCCGACCACGTGATCGCCACGCTGTCGGCTGGTGGCAAGCTCGACATGCAGATCAAGGTCGAAAAAGGCCGTGGTTACGTGCCTGGCACGATGCGCCGCCTGGGTGACGAGGCGACCAAGTCGATTGGTCGCATTGTTCTTGACGCTTCGTTCTCTCCGGTCAAGCGCGTCAGCTACACAGTCGAAAGTGCCCGCGTTGAGCAGCGCACTGATCTGGACAAGCTGGTCGTTGAAATCGAGACCAATGGCGCCATCACCGCGGAAGACGCCGTGCGCGCTTCGGCTAAAATTCTGGTTGAACAGCTGGCTGTATTTGCTCAGCTCGAAGGCAGCGAACTCGCGGCTTTCGAAGCTCCCGCAACGCGCGGTGGCACCCAGTTCGATCCGATCCTGCTGCGTCCTGTTGACGAGTTGGAACTCACGGTCCGTTCGGCAAACTGCCTGAAGGCCGAGAACATCTACTACATCGGTGACCTGATCCAGCGTACCGAGAATGAGTTGCTCAAGACCCCGAACCTGGGTCGCAAGTCGCTCAACGAGATCAAGGAAGTCTTGGCTTCGCGTGGTCTGACTCTCGGCATGAAGCTTGAGAGCTGGCCGCCGGCTGCGCTCGAAAAGCGTTGATTTTCATGAGCCTGAAATAGCGGCTCAGTGCTGCGGGCAGTACCTGATACGGCTGCCTGTTTAATAAAGAAAGGAAAGCACCATGCGTCACGGACACGGACTCCGTAAACTTAACCGCACCAGCTCGCATCGTCTTGCGATGCTGCGTAACATGATGAACTCGCTCATCGAGCATGAAGTCATCAAGACCACTGTGCCCAAGGCCAAGGAACTTCGCCGCGTTGTCGAGCCGATGATCACGCTGGCCAAAGAGCCGACGGTTGCTAACCGCCGCCTCGCGTTCGACCGCCTGCGTGACCGCGACAGCGTCACCAAGCTGTTTGACGTCCTGGGTCCTCGCTTCAAGGCCCGTCCGGGCGGGTACACCCGTATTCTGAAAATGGGTTTCCGCGTTGGCGACAATGCACCGATGGCTCTGGTCGAACTGGTGGAGCGTTCTGAAGTGGTTGAGGCCTCTGCCGAGACAGCCAAAGCAGAATAAGGTATAATACTTTTTTACCGCGCGATGGAGCAGTCTGGTAGCTCGTTGGGCTCATAACCCAAAGGTCGGAGGTTCAAATCCTTCTCGCGCAACCAAAACAAAAAGCCCTCTCTTCGAGGGCTTTTTCATGTCCGGCACAGCGCTTGCATGTGTGTTACTTCCACTCTCTTTCGCTCCTATGATTTCGCGTCGGCAATTCACCATCACAAGCTCCGCGGCAGTTTTAGCCGGTTTTAATACCGCTCAAGCACAAACAAGCAGCAAGATCATTCTGGGGCAGTCCGCGCCTTTTAGCGGACCTGCGGCGCAGTTGGGGATCCAGTTCCATCAAGGGGCGAAGGTCTGGTTCGACCAAGTCAATGCGCTGGGCGGTGTTGGCGGTAAATCAATTGAGCTGCGCAAGATGGACGATGGTTATGAGCCGGAGCGTTGTGTCGCCAACACGCGCAAGATGATCGAGGATGACGTGTTCGCCTTGTTCGGCTACATCGGGACACCTACCAGCTTGGCGGCGTTGCCCCTGGCCACCAAAGCCCAGATTCCGTTCATTGCGCCGTTTACGGGTGCCATGGCCTTGCGCGAACCGTTCAACAGGCACGTATTCCACCTGCGCGCTTCGTACAACGACGAAACCGCGTTGATCGTCAAGCAACTGACCAATCTGGGCCTGAAAAAGATTGCGGTGTTCTACCAGAACGATGCCTACGGCAAGGCGGGGCTGGACGGCGTGAACCAGGCATTGGCTGGACTTGGCCTCAAACCCGTGGCGCAGGCGACGGTGGAGCGAAATTCCGTCGATGTGGATGCTGCCGTCAAAACGCTGGTGGCAGCGGCCCCCGATGCCGTGGTGCAAGTCAGTGCTTACAAGGCAAGCGCGGCGTTCATCCGAGCCGCCCGCAAGTCGGGCTATGGCGGCACTTTCTATAACGTGTCGTTTGTCGGGACACAGGCGCTGGCAGATGAGCTGGGCAAGGAGGCTACAGGCGTGGTTGTATCGCAGGTGGTGCCATCCCCTTACAACGCCGCACGACCGATCACCCGCGAATTTGTGGATGCAGTGAAGAAGGCTGGCGGTGATGCGCAGGTCAACTACTCCAGCATGGAAGGCTATCTCGCCGCGAAACTGGTCACGGAAGGCCTGAAGCGAACGGGTGCCAAAGGCACAACTCGTGAAGGGCTCATTCACGGCATCGAGTCGATTGGCACGCAGTCCTTCGGTGGCTTCGCGATGCAGTTCAGTGCAAATGACCATGTGGCCTCAAGCTTTGTCGAGTTGTCCATGCTGACGGGCGACGGCAAGGTGCGCATCTGAAGACCCAAGAACTGGCAACTTGTGCCAGACACGACTAGACTTGCAGGTCAGGAGCGCACATGAAAGTCATCGATTCCATCGTCAGCCAAGCCGCCAGCATCGCTGCGATCCGGCGCGACATCCATGCTCATCCGGAATTGTGCTTCGAGGAGATTCGTACCGCCGACCTGGTCGCGCAAACGCTGACACAGTGGGGCATTCCGGTCGTGCGCGGCCTGGGTGGAACCGGGGTGGTGGGCATCATCAAAAGCGGTACCTCGGCACGCGCCATTGGCCTGCGTGCTGATATGGATGCGCTGCCGATGCAGGAATTCAATACCTTCGAACATGCCAGTCGCCATGATGGCAAGATGCACGCTTGCGGGCACGATGGCCACACTGCCATGTTGCTGGCTGCCGCACAGCACTTTGCCAAAGAACGCCATTTTGATGGCACGGTGTACCTGATCTTCCAGCCGGCGGAGGAGGGCGGTGGTGGCGCGCATGAAATGATGCGCGACGGGTTGTTCGAGAAGTTTCCGATGGAGGCCGTCTTCGGCATGCACAACTGGCCGGGCATGCCGGCAGGTAGCTTTGCTGTCAGTGCTGGCCCCGTCATGGCCTCCAGCAATGAATTCAAGATCACGATTCGCGGTAAGGGCGGCCATGCGGCACTGCCGCACAACGCCATTGATCCGGTGCCGGTCGCGTGTCAGATGGTGCAGGCCTTCCAGACCATCATCAGCCGCAACAAGAAGCCGATTGACGCTGGCGTGATTTCCGTCACCATGATCCACGCTGGCGAGGCGACCAATGTCATTCCGGACAGCTGCGAGTTACAAGGCACAGTGCGCACATTCACCTTGGAGGTTCTGGACCTGATTGAGCAGCGAATGCGCCAGATCGCCGAGCACACCAGTGCCGCTTTTGGCGTGAGTTGCGAGTTCGAGTTCGATCGCAACTATCCGCCGACCATCAATTCACCGCATGAGGCGGACTTTGCACGCAAGGTGATGGCGGGTATCGTCGGCGACACACAGGTGGTGCCGCAGGAACCGACGATGGGCGCCGAGGATTTTGCCTACATGTTGCAGGCCAAGCCAGGGGCTTACTGCTTTATTGGCAACGGCGACGGCGTGCATCGCGAAATGGGCCACGGTGGAGGGCCTTGCACACTGCACAACCCAAGTTACGACTTCAATGACGAGTTGATACCGTTGGGTGCCACCTACTGGGTCAGGCTCGCGGAAGCCTGGCTTGCCGCAGACGAGTGATCAGTGTGGATGGCCGAAGCCGCGACTTGAGGCAATCTGCAGCAAGCCGTCGAAGATCAGACTGTCGACCAGTTCAAATGGCACCGACATGCTGGGCGCCATTTTCCAGCCGGCACCGCCGGCCATGACGCACCAAGGCTCGGTGCCACAATGCTCACGCAGGTGCTGGACCATGCGCTCCATGGCGCCGGCGATGGCATAGGTGCCGCCACTGGTCAGCGCATCGCTGGTGTTGGTGGGGAAGGGGCGCACTTCACCCGTGGGGACGTGCAGACCCGCGGTGCCGGATTCCAGTGCACGCAGCATGATGCCGTGGCCAGGCAGGATATAGCCGCCAAGGAACTTGCCCTGGGCGTCAATGGCTTCCACCGTCACAGCCGTGCCCACCATGGTGACCACGATGGGGCGTGGCGCACCCATGGCGAGCATGCGGTGCCAAGCGCCGATCATGGCAACCCAACGGTCGGGACCCAACCGTGCGGGGTGGTCGTAGCCATTGGTCAGGCCGGCTTCGAAGGCGCTGGAAACGACCCACTGCGGGGCCACATCCCACAATTCCATCTGGTCTTCCACGCGGTGCTTGACGGCATCGCTGGCGACCACGCAGCCCAGCATGCAACTTGGGGCGGGTAGCTGGGACCAGGCGCCTTCTGCCAGTTTGTCGATGTTGTCGAGGAACTCGGCGCCTTGCGCCAGCAGATTGGCACCAGGGTGCGGTGCGTCAAACAGCGCCCACTTCAAGCGGGTGTTACCAACATCAATGGCCAGGAAAGTCATGGTTCTCGTTCACTTTAAGCGCATTATCAAGGCAGAGGCCATCGGCCGGCTGTCTCAACCTTGACGCCACGGCAGACCGTGGTAACGCCAGCCACCTCGACGTCCGCGGTGGGCGTGCTCGTCGGGGTCGCCTTCAAATCCCTCAAGGATGTTGTAGGCCTCAATGCCCAGCTCGCAGGCGCGCTTGGCCGCAGCAATGGAGCGCACACCACTGCGACACAGCAGCACGGCCTTCATGCCCGATGGAATAGCCGCCCGGATGCCGGTATCGAAGTCGGGGTTCAAAGCCATGCCGGGCCACTGTTTCCAGGCCAAGGCGACGGCCTCGGGGACAAAGCCGACCCATTCCCGCTCAGCATCGGTGCGTACGTCGACCAGCACAGCCTGACCGGCTTTCCACCATTCATAGGCGAGTTGGGGCGAAACATCGCCTGCATAGCCGGTAGCGGTCCGTACCGTCATCAGCAAGGCACCTTCAGCATCATGGCGCATACCGGAGCTCAGGTTGGCGGGCACGGCTTCGTCGATACGGCGCGGCTTGGGCAGGTTCAGCGAATCCATAATGGCCTTGAACTCGGCAAGGGTCTTGCCCGCGACGCGGGCGTTGGTGGCCTTTTCAACGCCAATGGTCGAGTGAGTGCGCCCCTGATAGTCATGGCCCGGCCAGACAACCGTGTCGTCGGGCAGCGCAAACAGCACCTGGGTCAGGCTGCGATAAAGGGCTTCGGCACTGTCGGATTGGAAGTCGGTGCGGCCGCAGCCGTTGATCAGCAGCGTGTCGCCTGTGAAGACGTGGGCTTGCTCGCCCGTCTGCCACAGGTAGCTCATGCTGCCGGCCGTGTGGCCCGGGGTGTGCAAGGCACGAACGATCTGGCTGCCGAATTGCAGCGTACGGCCGTCGGCGAGCTGGACGGCCGCGGTACGAATGCCGCAAGCTTCCGGTGCCGCCGTCTGGGCGCCGGTGTGTTCGGCCAGTCGTCCGGCGCTGGTGATGTGGTCGGCATGGGCATGGGTTTCTACGGCCCACACCAGCTTGAGCCCGTACTCGCGTAGCACCTGCAGATCGCGTTCAAGTTGCTCGTCCACCGGATCGATGATGAGGGCTTCTCGCGAAGCTTCGTCAAACAGCACGTAGGTGTAGGTACTGGATGCCGGGTCGAAGAGCTGGATGGGTTTCATGGTGAGAGCAAGAGAGGTGGCAGAAACGCCCTGCCGGAAGCAGAACTCTAAAGTATTTTAGAGAGGGTGTGCCGGTCGGTGCCGTTTCCATGGCAATCTGATTTGCTATTGTTTTGATAGCTGTTTGCGCAATGATGTCAAGATCTGGCGGTTGAAAATGCTCAGGTTCGACATGTGCGCGTCGATCGCTCTCTGCCGTGTCGCCGCTCATTTGCACCTTTGCCATGGCCATGGCAAAGGTGCGTGTCGCGCGTTAGACGATTTTCACGCTGAGGTTGGGCAGACCGTCGATGTGCATTTCGATCACATCGCCGCGAACCACCGGCCCCACGTTCTCGGGGGTGCCCGAGTAGATGATGTCGCCAGGAAAGAGCTCGTTGGCTTCGGACAGCTTGCTGATCTGCTCGGCTACGCTCCAGATCATCTGGTTCAGGTTGGCGTTCTGCTTGATCTGGCCATTGACCTTGAGCCAGATGGCACCTTGAGTGAAGTGCCCCGTCTGAGAGACCTTGTGGACGGCGCCGATCGGTGCCGATTTGTCGAAACTCTTGCCAATTTCCCACGGCTTCTTCTGATCGCCCATGGCGCGCTGCAGGTCGCGCCGTGTCATGTCCAGGCCCAAGGTGTAGCCATAGACCAGATCCAATGCCTTGGCCACCGGAATGTTGCGTCCCCCCGTACCCAAGCAGGCGACCAGCTCGGCTTCGTAATGGTAGTTCTGCGTGAGGGTCGGGTAAGGGTGGTCGGCGACCGTGCCGGCGGGGACGAACTGGATGGCGTCTGTCGGCTTCTGGAAGAAAAACGGTGGTTCGCGGGTCGGGTCCGAGCCCATTTCACGTGCATGCGCGGCGTAGTTGCGGCCGATGCAGTAAATGCGGCGTACCGGAAACACCTCGTCTGATCCAACAATGGGGATGTTGATGGCAGGCACCTGAAACGGCGTTCTGGCTTGTTGTGCCATACCCGGCAGGGCGCAGCCAGCCAATGCGCCGCTGGTCACCAAGGCTGAACTTTGAAAGAAGTTGCGTCTATCCATGTTGTGTCTCCTTCGTTCTGGATCGATCAATGGCGGGGTCCCGCTGCCGGGATTGTGTTCGTTTTTGGCCAAGTTGGCAGAGCGCGCCTCTTGGGGGCAAACGCATATGGAAAAGTGAAAACTGTTTTGTGCGGGTTACCCGGCGGAACTTGGTGAAAACCCCTAGGTTTCGCCGTCGAGCAAAGGTGAGAATCTCCGCCCAGAAGGCAAAAAACTTGCCTTTTCTACAACAGGAGACCTACCGTGACCGATAACAAAACTCCCCGTCGCCGCAGCCTGCTCAAAGGGGCCGCACTGGCCGCTGGTGCCATGTCCGCTCCCATGGTGGCAACCGCTCAGACCACGACCACGCTGCGCTTTCAGAGCACGTGGCCAGCCAAGGACATCTTTCACGAATACGCCAATGACTTTGCCAAGAAGGTCAACGACATGGCCAGCGGCAAGCTCAAGATCGAAGTGCTGCCTGCTGGTGCGGTGGTGCCGGCGTTCCAGTTGCTGGAAGCTGTAAACAAGGGAACGCTGGATGGCGGTCATGGTGTGGTGGCCTACCACTATGGCAAGAACTCCGCCCTGGCTCTGTGGGGCTCCGGTCCGGCTTTCGGCATGGACCCCAACATGGTGCTGGCTTGGCACAACTACGGCGGCGGCAAGGCCCTGCTGGAAGAAATCTACAAATCGCTCGGCATGGATGTGGTGTCCTACCTGTATGGCCCCATGCCCACCCAGCCCTTCGGCTGGTTCAAGAAGCCGATCTCCAACATCAGCCAAATGAAGGGCGTCAAGTTCCGTACCGTGGGCTTGGCCGTTGACATGTATACCGACATGGGTGCGGCGGTCAACCCGCTGCCCGGTGGCGAAATCGTGCCGGCGCTGGACCGTGGCCTGATCGATGGCGCCGAGTTCAACAACGCCACCTCCGACCGTATCCTGGGCTTCCCCGATGTGGTGAAGAACTGCATGCTGCAGAGCTTCCACCAGTCCGGCGAGCAGTTCGAGATTCTGTTTAACAAGGGCAAGCTCAATGCGTTGCCGACCGAGTTGCGCGCAATCGTCGACTACAGCGTTCAAGCGGCCAGTGCCGACATGAGCTGGAAGGCGATTGATCGCAATTCCAAGGACTACATCGATCTCAAGAAGCAGGGCATCCATTTTTACAAGACGCCCGATGCCATTCTCAAGGCTCAGCTGGACTCGTGGGACAAGATCATCGCCAAAAAGAGCGGCGAGAACGCACTGTTCAAGAAGGTGATCGAATCGCAGCGTGCTTATGCTGCGCGCGCCAGCCAGTGGCAGAACGACTACATGGTCGACTTCAAGATGGCCTACAACCATTATTTCGGCAAAGGCGCCAAGAAAGCTTGACGATTGCGGCTGTCTGAACCAGCCATTCGGGTAGCCGGATGGCTGGTTTGTTTTTTGTAGTTCTGATAGAGATCTGATGAGAGTTCAAACATTACTCCACACGGCGGATCAGATCAGCACCTGGGTGGGCAAGGCATTTGCTTGGCTCATCGTGGTGCTGATGCTTCTGGTCGTTGCCGAAGTATTCAAACGCTACGCGCTCAATGCGCCGACAGCCTGGGTCTTTGACGCCAGCAACATGCTTTACGGCACCCTGTTCATGATGGGTGGTGCCTACACCCTGGCCCACGATGGCCATGTGCGCGGCGACTTCCTCTATGGCAGCATGAAGCCGCGCACCCAGGCCAGCATTGACCTGGTGCTGTACATCGCCTTCTTTCTGCCCGGTATTGCGGCACTGACCTGGTCGGGCTGGAGTTACTTCCAGGATTCCTTGGCCATTCATGAGCAGACGTTCAACGCAGATCCGCTGCCGGTCTATCCGTTCAAGTTCATGATTCCTCTGGCGGGGGCACTGGTGCTGATGCAGGGCGTTTCCGAGATCGTGCGTTGCGTGGTGTGCCTCAAGACGGGCGAGTGGACGCCCCGGATCAAGGACGCCGAAGAGTCCGATGTGGTTGCTCAGCAGCTCGAAGGCAGTGAATTTGTCGATGAAGAAGCCAAACAGCTGGCCATCGAGAAATCCAAAGGAATGAAGGGCTGATGATGAGCAACGCTGCACTTGGTTTGACCATGCTGTGCCTGATCGTGGTGGTGATCATGATGGGCTTCCCCACTGCGTTCACGCTGATGGGCTTGGGCATGATGTTTGGTTTTGTCGCCTTTTACGACCCATCCGCCCACTGGTTGGACAACAAGATTTTCGACCTGATGGTCCAACGCGCTTTCGGCGCCATGAACAACGACACGCTGTTGTCCATTCCGCTGTTCGTGCTGATGGGCTACATCATGGAACGTGGCGCGCTGGTGGACAAGATGTTCCATAGCGTTCAGTTGGCGTTTCGTAAGTTGCCCGGCTCCTTGGCCGTGACCACGCTGGTGATATGTACCTTCTGGGGCATTGCCAGTGGCTTGGTTGGCGCGGTGGTGGTGCTCATGGGTGTGATCGCGATGCGCCCCATGCTCAACGCCGGCTATGACACGCGCCTTGCGGCCGGCGTCATCACGGCCGGGGGCACGCTGGGTATCCTGATTCCGCCTTCGGTCATGATCATCGTCTACGCCGCCGTGGCGGGGCAGTCGGTTGTCAAGCTGTACGCCGCGGCCATGTTCCCCGGCTTTTTCCTGGCGCTGTTGTACCTGATCTACGTGATCGGCTGGTGCTTGATCAATCCGAAAGTCGCGCCCAAGCTGCCGCCGGAGCAGATGAAGGCCCCGATCTCCCCCTGGGTGGCGCATATCTCGTCCAGCTACTCGCGGTTCATGCTGCCTGCACTGGCGATGGCGGTCGTTTCGCCCGCCAAGGCATTGCGTAGCGGTGTGGAGGGCGTGAGTCTGAAATGGTGGCAGTTGCTGGCTGGCCTGATGCGCGCTTTGGCGCCGGTCATTCTGGCTGTGGTCACCCTCGGCGCGGTTTGGTGGTACGTGACGATTTACTCACAGAAAGACAATGAGCCCGCATCGGTCGAGATGGTTCAGATGACGGAAAAGTCCGATGCCTCCGCGGCGACGGGGGCCGTGCAAGAGTCGCCTGCAGCCGGTGGCTTGGAGGTGCCTCCAGCGGAAGGTGGCCTGCAATCACCTCCTGACGCTGATGGGCTGTCGGAGCCAGCCGGTGCCGAGCCGAATGTCGCCAAGGTGGAGAAAGACGAGCCTCTGCAAGACATGGGGGCCGGTGAGGCGACCGAGGTACCCAAGACTGAACCGGTACCCGAGGGTTTCTACAACGGCTTCTGGATTGTCTGCCTCATCACGCTGGCATTGCTGGGCTACTACTACTGGAAGTTCGACGCCGAGCAGTATGAAATCATGTCCATGCTGATTCATTCAGTAGCACCCTTGGCCATCCTGACTTTCGTGGTGCTGGGGGTGATCCTGTTCGGTATCACCACGGCGACCGAGTCGGCGGCTGTGGGCGCGGCAGGTGCTTTCCTGATGGCTTGGCAGGCTGGAACGTTGAATTTCCAGAAAATCAAGGAAGCGGTGTTCCTGACCTCCAAGACCACGTCGATGGTGTGCTGGCTGTTTGTCGGCTCGGCGCTGTTCTCTGCCGTGTTCGCCATCCTGGGCGGGCAGCGTCTGGTTGAGGAATGGGTGCTGGGCATGAACCTGTCGCCGATGCAGTTCCTGCTGCTGTCGCAGGCCATCATCTTCGTGCTGGGTTGGCCGCTGGAGTGGACCGAGATCATCGTGATCTTCGTGCCGATCTTTCTGCCTTTGTTGCAGCATTTCCAGATCGATCCCATGCTGTGGGGTGTGCTGGTGTTCGTCAACCTGCAGGCGGCGTTCCTGAGCCCGCCGGTGGCCATGTCGGCCTTCTACCTGAAGGGGGTCTCGCCAGCCCATGTGACGATCAACCAGATCTTCGCGGGCATGATGCCGTACATGTTCATCGTCATCATCTGCATGGTGCTGATGTACATCTGGCCGGGGCTGACCCTGTGGCTGCCGAACTACCTTTATGGCGGTTGACACACCGTCGTTGAGCGAGTGATCAAGGGGCGCAAAAGCGCCCCTTTTTCTTGGGAAAAACGGTAAGATTGACGTTTACGTAAACGTCAACCATGGCCGATGTGCCTCAGAGCGCAGGCCAGGCGGGTTGACTCCGCCCTTTCAGGAGCTGCGCCATGACTGATCTGTCTGCCGAGTACAAGGCACTTGCCAATTACCGCCCCACCCACAAGGTGCGTTTCGTCACGGCAGCCAGCCTGTTCGATGGGCATGATGCGGCCATCAACATCATGCGTCGCATCCTGCAAAGCATGGGGGCCGAGGTGATTCATCTGGGCCATAACCGCAGCGTGGACGAGGTGGTGACCGCCGCCTTGCAAGAGGACGTGCAGGGCATCGCCATCAGTTCCTACCAGGGCGGTCACGTCGAGTACTTCAAGTACATGGTCGATCTGCTCAGGGCCCGCGGCGGCGCGCACATCCAGGTGTTTGGCGGCGGTGGCGGCGTGATCGTGCCGTCGGAGATCCGTGAGTTGCAGGACTACGGCGTGGCCCGCATCTACAGCCCGGAAGACGGGCAGCGCATGGGCTTGGCTGGCATGATCGGTGAAATGGTGATGCGCTGTGACAAGGCGCTCAGTGTGCATGCGCCAAAAACACTGGACGCGATCCAGGGACACGGCGAGATGGCATGGCGGGCACTGGCGCAGTTGATGACGGCGCTGGAGAACGCCCAAGCCGATGTCACCTTGCGCAAGCAGTTGCAGGTCGAAGCAGCGAGCCGGAAAATTCCGGTGCTCGGCATCACCGGCACGGGCGGCGCAGGCAAGTCCTCGCTGACGGATGAATTGATCCGGCGCCTGCGCCTCGATCAGGCAGATGACCTCCGTGTGGCCTTGATCAGCATTGATCCTTCCCGGCGCAAGAGTGGCGGCGCCTTGCTGGGCGACCGTATCCGCATGAATGCGATTGCACCCTGGCAGAAGGGGCCGCGGGTTTTCATGCGCTCTCTGGCCACGCGCGATTTTGGCAGCGAGATCAGTGCGGCATTGCCCGATGTGCTGGCAGCTACCAAATGTGCCGGTTTCGATCTCATCATTGTCGAAACGTCGGGTATTGGCCAAGGGGATGCTGCCATCGTGCCGTTGGTGGATGTGCCGCTGTATGTGATGACGCCCGAGTTCGGTGCGGCCAGCCAGCTTGAGAAAATCGACATGCTGGATTTCGCCGAGTTTGTGGCTATCAACAAGTTCGATCGCAAGGGCGCGAGTGACGCGTTGCGTGATGTGGCGAAGCAGGTGCAACGCAACCGCGAGGCGTGGACCACCTTGCCCGAGCAGATGCCGGTGTTCGGCACCATGGCCTCGCGTTTCAATGACGATGGTGTGACGGCGCTGTATCAGGCGCTCAAGTCGCGCTTCATGGCGCTGGGGCTTTCCATGCAAGAAGGGCTGCTGCCGCTGGTCAAAGTTCGCCACAGCAGCAACCAGACACAGGTGGTACCGGGCGCTCGCACGCGCTATCTGGCCGAGATCACCGATACCGTGCGTGGCTACAAACGGCGCGCCCATGAGCAGGCGCATCTGGCAAGGGAAATCCAGCAACTGCGTGCCGCCGCAACGATGTTGGAAGTCGGCAAGCCCGGCAAAGCGAAGGCGGCCGAGGCTGCGCTCGATCTGGCAGAGCAGCGCGAGGCGCGCTTGGGCGTGGCCGAACGCAAGTTGCTGACGCAGTGGCCCGAGATGCAGCAGGCCTATGCGGGTGACGAGTATGTGGTGAAGATTCGCGACAAGGAGATCCGCACGGCGCTGACGACCAAGTCACTCTCGGGTACGGTCATTCGCAAGGTGGCGTTGCCGAAGTACGAAGACCATGGCGAAATTCTGAAATGGCTGATGCTCGACAACGTACCCGGCAGTTACCCCTACACGGCGGGCACGTTCGCCTTCAAGCGTGAAAACGAGGATCCAACGCGCATGTTTGCCGGCGAAGGCGATCCTTTTCGTACCAATCGCCGTTTCAAGCTGCTGAGCGAAGGCATGCCGGCCAAGCGCTTGTCCACGGCCTTCGATTCCGTCACGCTGTACGGCAACGATCCGGACCCGCGGCCGGATATCTACGGCAAGGTCGGCAACTCGGGGGTGTCCATCGCCACGTTGGACGACATGAAGGTGCTGTACAGCGGCTTTGACCTGTGCAATCCGGCCACCTCGGTCAGCATGACCATCAACGGTCCGGCGCCGACCATTCTCGCCATGTTCATGAACACGGCGATCGATCAAAACATCGACAAGTTCAAGGCCGACAATGGCCGTGACCCCACCGATACCGAAATCGAGAAAATTCGCGAGTGGGTGCTGGAGAACGTCCGTGGCACGGTGCAGGCCGATATCCTGAAGGAAGACCAGGGGCAGAACACCTGCATCTTCTCCACCGAGTTCAGCCTCAAGGTGATGGGTGACATCGCTGAATATTTTGTGCACCACGGCGTACGCAATTTCTACAGCGTCTCGATCTCCGGTTATCACATTGCCGAAGCTGGCGCGAATCCGATCAGCCAGTTGGCCTTCACGCTCTCCAACGGCTTCACGCTGGTGGAGGCCTATCTGGCGCGCGGTATGCACATCGATGACTTCGCGCCGAACCTGAGCTTTTTCTTCTCCAACGGCATGGACCCCGAGTACAACGTGATGGGCCGCGTGGCGCGTCGCATCTGGGCCGTGGCCATGAAGGAGAAATACGGTGCCAACGAGCGTTCCCAGAAACTTAAGTACCACATCCAGACCTCGGGCCGCAGCCTGCACGCGCAGGAGATCCAGTTCAACGACATCCGCACCACCCTGCAGGCGCTGATCGCCATCTACGACAACTGCAACAGCCTGCACACCAATGCCTTCGATGAGGCCATCACCACGCCGACGGAAGACAGCGTGCGGCGTGCCATGGCGATCCAGCTCATCATCAACCGTGAATGGGGGCTGGCGAAAAACGAGAACCCGAACCAGGGCGCTTTCATCATCGAGGAATTGACGGAGTTGGTGGAAGAGGCGGTGCTGGCCGAGTTCGAACGCATTTCCGAGCGCGGTGGCGTGCTGGGCGCCATGGAGACCGGCTACCAGCGGGGCCGCATCCAGGACGAGTCAATGCACTACGAGATGCTCAAGCACACCGGCGAGTTGCCCATCATCGGCGTGAACACCTTCCGCAACCCGCATGGTGATGCTGTGCTGGAGAAGCTGGAGTTGGCGCGCTCGACGGAGGAGGAAAAACAGAGTCAGTTGCAAAGGTTGGCCGATTTCCAAACGCGCCACGCCGACGCGGCGCCGGCGCAGCTCAAGCGTTTGCAGCAGGCGGTGATCGAGAACCGGAATGTGTTCGAGGTGCTGATGGATGCCGTGCGCGTCTGCTCACTGGGGCAGATCACGAACGCCTTGTTCGAAGTGGGTGGGCAGTACCGGCGCAGCATGTAAGCGCCGCGGCGCTGGTCGCGGCAGGGATCTACTGGCGCGGGGCCAGCGGCAGATTCAGCAGCAGGTTCTGCGGTTTGAGGCGCAGAATTCCCTGTGCATTCATGGCCAGACCCAGGTAGACCGGCTTGCCGGCCACTTCGGGCCGCATGCAGGCGGGGTCGGCAAAATCGAGCCGGAACAGGCTGACCAGGCGTTGCATGCGTTCAGGCGCGACGGCATCGCCCTGATAGAGCGCGTTCAAAAGGGTGGAGGCCTCGGCGTCGAGCCCGATGTGCCAGCGCCAGGAGGCATCGTCCACGCTGGATAGCGGTTCGATCCGGACCGTCACGGCGAGAAAATGCTGCACCCAGCTCTCCAGGACGCGTGCCAGGGCCTTCAGGCCGCTGCGCGCGCGCGTCATGCGCAGCGTGAGCCCATGGCTGAGCTCCTGGCTCACCTCATGGGTAAGATCGAGCAAAAACAGGTGGCGCTCGCTGCGCTCCGCATAAAGGGCGGCATTGCCTTCATTCAGCACAGTCAGCTCAGCCTCGCGCACACGGGTCTTGTTTTCTATCAGCAGGCGGCCGAGTTCACCCAGGCCGGCGTTGCTGCTGAGCTGATCGACCACGGCCTGGTCGGCGGCCAGCACCTGCCCTTCCTGCACGGTCAGCCGTTGCGGCCGAAAGAGCAGCTCGGCGGCGCGCAACTGCAACACATCCTCGCAGTCGTCGAGCTGCTGGCGCAGGATGGCCTGGACCAGCAGGTCGATGAAAAGCGGGGGTACCCGGATGTCACCGGAATGGATGAGTTGGAGGTAATAGGCTTGCAGTGAGCCGCTCGCCAGCAGTGCATCGCGGAATGAGAGGAAGTGCCGGTAGTTGTCGCGCACGTCGGCATCCTGCAGCATGGACAGCATCTGGGGCGGCACGTGGCGCTGGGGGTCTTGTTGCAGGGCCTCGTGCAGCCGGTGCTCGGCCGGGCAGGACTCCGGCACCAGGGCCAGTTCGGGGCGCGCAAGGAACAGGCGCAGGTAGTCCGGGGTTGGCGCGAGCCAGCCTTGGGGCGTGGTGCGCAGGCGATCGAAGCCGCAAGAAGGCCAGAAATTCATGTCAGGCCGAGGCAGGCGGGGCGGAGTGGGTGGATCTGCAGAGGCTGTTCGGCTTGGTTCATGGCCGCGATCCTAGCAGTCATGAGGAGCCTCGGTGACGCAGCATCGGCGGCAGGCGGCGTTTCCAGTGGATGTGCCAACCGAACGCGGTGTTGATGCCGCCGGAATGGCGAGGGCCGGTGAGCCCGGGGCGTCGGCTCAGTTGTCGAGTTCGTCGTCGCTGTCGTCAACCAGGGCGGCGTCGTTGCAGGCCGTACGCGCCTTGGCATAGGGGATCAGCGGCTTGTCGAGCGGGCGCAGCTGGCGACGACGCAAGCCGCGCAGCGACTGGGAACGCTCCATGGCCTGGAGCACGCTTTCAGGCTCCATCATCAGGCTGAAAGGGTTGAGTGAAATGGCATTGGTTCGCATGTTTTTTCCCCGCTTCACATCCGTGTTGATGTGGTGAGTGAACTGTAGACAAGCAACCAAGAAATTTAAGTCGGTGTTTGGCGCTTTGCGTTGTAGGAACTTGCCTGACAGGGTTGACCCTGGGCATACCTATCATCCGACGGCCATGTCGACAATGGTGTGTGCCTGCCAGTGCAACTGGAACTCGCTGGCGGACACGGGTTTGCCGAACAGGAAGCCCTGGACCTGCTCACAGCCCAGACGGCGCAGAAATGCGAACTGCTCGGCCGTTTCCACCCCTTCCGCCACGCTGGACAGATTGAGGCTGCGGGAGATATCGACCATGGCCTGCACGATGGCCTCGTCGCTGCGGTTCTTGCCGATGCCGGCAATGAAGCCCTGGTCAATCTTGAGTGTCTGGACCGGCAGCTTTCGCAGATAGGAAAGTGACGAATAGCCGGTGCCGAAGTCGTCCAGTGCCAGACGGACGCCCAAGGCACGCAGGTCGGCCAGCATGGCGAAGGCATCTTCCATGCCCATGATGACGGACTCGGTGATCTCCAGTTCCAGCCGTTCCGGGGTGATGCCTGTTTCGCGCATGATGGTGCGCAGCAGTTCCGGTAGATTGCCGCGTTCCAGCTGCTTGACCGACAGATTGATCGATACCACCGGTACGTGCAGCCCGGCCTCGTCCCAGAGCGCGATCTGTCGGCAGGTTTCGCACAATATCCAGAATCCCAGCTCCATGATGAAGCCGGTCTCCTCCGCCAGCGGAATGAAGCGAGTGGGGGGGATGCTGCCGAGTTCGGCACTGTCCCAGCGCAGTAAGGCTTCAGCGCCGAGCAAGCGCCCGCTTTCCACTTCGACCTTCGGTTGGAAGTGAACACTCAGTTCGTTGGATGTGATGGCATCGCGCAGCAGGCCTTCGAGCTGGATGCGCTCCTGGGCGTATGCCGTCATCGCATTGGTGTAGAAGTGGCTGCGATTGCGGCCGTCGGCCTTGGCTTGGTACATCGCAGCATCGGCCTTGCGCACCAGAACGTCAACTTCCGTGCCGTCGATTGGCGCCTGGCTGATGCCGACGCTGGCCGACAGGTAGAGCTGCTTGTCGTCGACAGTGAAAGGCTGGCGAAACAGCTCCAGCAACTGGTCGGCGACCTCCAGTGCGGTGGCCGGTCCGCCGGTATCTTCAAGAATGCAGATGAATTCGTCGCCGCCGATGCGTGCCAAGGTGTCGCCCGGACGAATGCAGGCTTGCAGGCGGCGGGTGATGATGGTCAATAAGGTGTCGCCGATCGAGTGGCCCAGGGTGTCGTTGACGTCCTTGAAATGGTCCAGATCGATGAACAGCACGGCCAGCTGTGCATTGCGCTGACGGATGCGCTGCAGGCTTTGTGACAGCCGCTCCTTGAACAGCAGCCGATTGGGCAGGTCGGTCAACGGGTCGTGGTGTGCCAGGTAGTCAAGCCGGAGTTCGGCACGCCGACGTTCGGAAATCTCGTTTTCCAGGTCGTGCGTACGTTCCTGCACCCGGCGGTCGAGATCGTGGTTGGTCGCTTCCAGTGCGCGTGCCTGAGCACGCAGGATGGTCTGTGCGTGGCGCACGAGCATGAACTGGGCCAGGTACAGTGCCGCCAGCACCCCAGCCACGCCGGCCGAGACCCATTTGAGGTGGTGGTCGGCTTCCTGGACAAAGGTGGTGACGTCCTGGTAGACCTCAAACACACCGTCGATGCGTTCCTGGCCATCCTCGGTGCTGTGAATTGGCACGTAAGTCGAGATCACGTCCCGGTCCTGCAACGTACCGTCAAAGGCATCGAACTGGTTGCGATGCGTCAACTCGCTGATCGGTGTGCCGTTGACGGCCGACTGGAATCCGGGGTTATCGATCTTGCTGTCACCGATCTGTCTGGGGTCGGTGGAGAAAACGGAGATGCCGTTGCGTGTGTAGATCTTGATCTTGATGACACTGGTGCCACGGGTCATGTTGCCCAGGGTTTCTCGGAGCCGGACATTGGCGCCGCGTTCTTGCAACACATCCGGTGTGTCCGCCTGGACATTTCCCATGACCGGTTTGAAGTGGGGCCAGAGCGAGTTCTCGAACACCTGGGTGAATTCTTCGGCCCGACTTTGTTCGTGGCGCAGCAACTGCTCGTAGGTGATGTGCCGGAAATAGAAGGTCAACAGGCCGGCTGCCAGTGCAATCAGCGCAAACGAGAGCGTGGAGAAATAGCGGGTCAGGTTGAACATGGACACCGGGTCATTCTATGCGTGGCCTCAGGGGCTCTGGTCCGCGCGGATCATGTCTGCGGCCTTCTCGGCAATCATGATGACCGGTGCATTGGTGTTGCCACCCACCAGACTGGGCATGATGGAGGCATCCACCACGCGCAGCCCCTGCAGACCGTGCACCCGCAATTGGGCATCCACCACATCCATCGGCCCCGCCCCCATGCGGCAGGAGCCCGCCGGGTGGTAGATCGTGTCGGCATGGTCGCGAATGTACTGCTCGATCGCCTGATCACTGCGCGCGGCCGCCGAGGAGGCCAGTTCCCGGCCGCCATGGCCGGCCAGCGCCGGCTGCGACAGAATGTGGCGCAACAACTTGAAGCCGCGTACCAGCCGCTCCATGTCATCGCGTTCGCCCAGAAAGTTGGGGTCGATCAGGGGAGACGCCAGCGGGTCCTTGCTGGCCAGTTGCACACTGCCCCGGCTTTGCGGGCGCAGCAGGCAGACATGGCAGGAGTAGCCATGGCCGAAGGCCGTGGTGCGACCGTGGTCGATCAGTTTGCCCACCACGAAGTGCAGTTGCAGGTCGGGAATGGGTTCCTCCGGCCGGCTCTTGATGAAGCCGCCGGCTTCCGCGAAATTGGTGGTCAGCATGCCGCTGCGCGAGCGTCGCCATTCCAGCACACCGCGCAGCATGCGCACGGCACCGGGCAGTGACAAACCGAACAACTCGGTCAGCCCCGGCGCATTGACCACCTGCACCACATCGACATGGTCCTGCAGGTTCTGTCCGACGCCGGGCAATGCATGCAAGGTGGCGATGCCGTGGTCCAGCAGGTGCGTGTGCGGCCCGATGCCCGACAGCATCAGCAGTTGGGGCGATTGCAGGGCACCGGCGCACAACAGCACTTCGCGCTGGGCGCGCAGTTGTTTCAGCGTGCCGTCCTGCAGGTACTCCACGCCGACGGCCCGCTTGCCTTCCAGCAGAATGCGTGTGGCCTGGGCGCCGGTGATGATGTGCAGGTTGGGTCGGGCGCGGTGGGGTGTTAGGTAGGCCTTGGCAGCGCTGAAGCGCTCGCCGTTCTTGTGCGTCACCTGGTACAGCCCCACGCCTTCCTGGCTGGCGCCATTGAAATCGTGGTTGGCCGGATAACCGGCCTGTTCTGCCGCGGCAGCGAAGACCGGTCCGAAACGGTTGGGGCTGCGCAAATCCATCACATGCAGCGGTCCCCCCGCGCCATGGAAGGCGTCGGCACCGCGTGCATTGTCTTCGGCGCGCTTGAAGTAAGGCAATACGTCGTCAAAGCCCCAGCCGGGGTTGCCCTGGGCTGCCCAGTCGTCGTAATCACGGCGGTGGCCGCGCGTGTAGATCATGGCGTTGACGGAACTGGAGCCGCCCAGCACCTTGCCGCGCGGCTGGTAACCACGCCGGCCGTTGAGGCCGGCTTGCGGCGTGGTGCTGAACACCCAGTTGGCCTGCCCTGTTTTGGCCAGCAGGGCCAGGCCGGCCGGGCAGTGGATCAGCACGCTGTCGTCGCGCGGCCCCGCCTCCAGCAAGGCGACATGCACCGAGGGGTCTTCGCTCAGGCGGGATGCGAGGACACAGCCTGCCGAGCCGCCGCCGATGATGAGGTAGTCCAGCATGGTGAGATTCCGTCCGGTTCAGTTGGGTGGCGGTTGCCGTTCGGGCTGGAGGGCCCGGACCTCCGCGCGCAGGCTTTGGACTTCAGCACGCAGGGTGCTGAGTTCGTGTAGCAGGTCGCCTTCCATATGGCGCTCTTCGTTTTCGACCAGCATGGCGGCCACCGAGGCGGTGACCAGCGACAGGACGGCCAGACCGAGCAGGACCACCACAACGGCAAAGCCGCGTGACAGCATGGTGGTGGGAACCAGATCACCATAGCCGACAGTGGCCGCGGTGGTGAAAGCCAGCCACAGCCCGTCACTGAAGGTGTGCACGTCCGGCTCCACCAGCCAGAAGCCCAGCCCGCCCAGTCCCAGAATCAAGAGGCAGAGCGCCAGCGAGTAGGTCAGCCCGCGTCGTGTGATGAGGTGTCTGGAGGTGGTTCGACGTGCCATGTTGCCACTCTACCGTGTCGAATGAGTGGCGTAAATTGATTTGTGTCAACGACGCGTCAGCCAGTCCGATGCAAGCTGGAGGCAAGCTAATGCGCGCAAGATGAAGCCAGTCAAAGCTACGCGATTTCCATGAAACTTGCCTTGTTGTCCGATATCCATGCCAACCTCCAGGCGCTGGAGGCCTGTCTCGCGCACGCGCAGGGGCAAGGTGCGCAGCAACTGGCGCTGTTGGGCGACTTTGTCGGCTACGGCGCCGACCCTGTGGCTGTCATGCAGCGGGTGATGCACTTGGCAGAGCAAGGCGCCTGGGTGATCCGGGGCAACCATGACGACATGGCGCTGCACCCGCCGGCCGAGATCAAGACCATTGGCGACAGCACGGCGCAATGGACGCATGAACAACTCGATGCCGAACAACAAGACTTTCTGGCTGCGCTGCCGTTGACCATTCGACGCGATGCCGTGCTGCTGGTGCATGCCTCGGCCGAGGCGCCCGAGCGCTGGCGCTACGTCTACGACAGCCGCGGCGCGGCCATGAGCCTGGACGCGGTGCGCGACATGGCCGAGGTGCGCTACGTGTTTGGTGGCCACGTGCACATGCAGACGCTGTATTACCAGGGCAGTGCCGGCGGCTTGATGAAGTTCGAACCGACCGCCGGTGTGGCGGTGCCGGTGCCGCGCCACCGCCACTGGCTGGCCACGGTCGGCTCGGTCGGGCAGCCGCGCGACGGCAATCCCAAGGCGATGTACGCCCTGTTCGATTCGGAGCGGGCCCAGCTCACGTTTCACCGCGTGGACTACGATCATCACGCAGCAGCGGCCGCCATACGGCGTGCGGGTCTGCCGGAGTATTTTGCAGGTCGACTGGAGCAGGGACGATGAAGTTGCTGGAACCCGGGTTTGTGCTGGATGGTTTTGTGGTCGACGAGTGCGTTCACTCGGGCGGCATGGCCCACATCTACCGTGTGCATTACGCCGATGGCACGCCCGATCCGGGGTTCCCGATGGTCATGAAGGTGCCGCGCATGACCGCCGGCGATGGGGCGGAAAACATCGTCAGCTTCGAAGTGGAGCACCAGATCATGCAGGTGCTGACCGGCCCGCACGTGCCGCGCTTTGTGGCCGCAGGCGACCTGGAGCGTACGCCCTACTTGGTAATGGAATATGTGCAGGGCCGCACGCTGCAGCACTGGCTCGACGAGCCTGCGTTGCCGCCGGTCGATGAGGTGGTGCGGCTTGGTGCCGCCATGGCGCACGCCGCACACAGCCTGCACCAGCAAAACACGGTGCACTTGGATCTCAAGCCGGCCAACGTCCTGATCCGGCCTGACGGCAGCGCGGTGCTGCTCGATTTCGGCCTGTCGTGCAACGCGCTGTACCCGGACTTGCTGGCTGAGCAGTTGCGCAAGGCGGTGGGATCGCCAGCCTGGATCGCACCCGAGCAGGTGGTCGGGGTGCGCGGCGATCCTCGCAGTGATGTTTTTGCCATCGGTGTCATGCTCTACCAGTTGTTGACCGGCAAGCTACCCTTCGGTGCGCCGCAAACCAACGGCGGCCTGCGCCAACGGCTGTGGATGGACCCGCCGCCGCCGCGCCAACGCAAGCCGGAGTTGCCGCCCTGGTTGCAAGAGGTGGTGCTGCGCTGTCTGGCACAGGAGGCGGCGCAGCGTTATCCGTCGGCGGCACATCTGGCGTTTGACTTGTTGCACCCCGAACAGGTGGACGTGACTGAACGCGGTCTGGCGACCCAGGGCACGGGGGCTTGGGTTCATTTCAAGCGCTGGATCAAGGCGGCCGGCATGCACTACGAGCCCAGCCCCTTGCCCATGCAGCAGATCGATGAAGTGCCGATCGTGATGGTGGCTGTGCCGCACCAGGATGTCAGTGATGCCACGTTGTATTCACTGCGCCAGGCGGCCGCACGTTCGCTCGGGACGCGCCCTGGCGCGCGTCTGGCCTGCGTGACGGTGATCTCACCCAGCCAGACCAGCAGCACGCGCGAGGAAGACAGCGAAACCAGTGTGCAGCGTCGGTATATGACGCAATTGCGGCAATGGATGAAGCCGCTGGATCTGACCGGGCACCAGACCTCCTGTCATGTGATCGAGTCGGGCGATGCGGCGCAGGCGTTGCTCAATTACGCCATTGGCAACCGTGTCAGCGTGATCGTGATGGGCGCGGCCACGCATGGGCTGATGAAACAGCGCTTTGTGGCCACCGTGCCGATCAAGGTGGCGATGGAAGCCCCCTGCACCGTGATCCTGGTCAAGCAGACCTTGCCTTTTGAGCAACTGAAGGTGGAGGAGGAGCGGCGGCGGGACGACTGGGACGTGCCGTTCTAGGGCTCTGGGGCCTTTGGCCCTCGGCTAGAGGCTGAAGTGCTTGCGCACCATGACCTCCAGCAGCCGCCGGGCATCCTCTTCGCTTGCGTTGATGATGGTCGCGTGAATGTGTTGCGATTGGGCCGAGAACACCTTGAGCAAATGCGGGTCGAAGTGTTTTCCTGATCCTTCGGTCAACACCTGCATGGCGGCTCCCAGTGGCATCGGCTCTTTGTAGGGGCGGCGCGCGCACAAGGCGTCGAACACGTCGGCCAACGCAAAGATACGCGCCACCAGCGGAATGTCCTCGCCCGCCAGGCCGCGCGGGTAGCCGGTGCCATCCCACTTTTCATGGTGGCCAGCCACCACGGCCCGGCCGCCTTCGAGCCAGCCAGCACCGGTCACGATGTCCTCGCCCAGACCGACATGCGTGCGCATGACCAGCATCTCGTCGTCGTTGAGGCGGCCCGGCTTGAGCAGAATGGCGTCCGGGATACCGATCTTGCCGACATCGTGCAGAAAACTGCCGGCAATCAACTCCTGCATGCGGCTGCCATGCAGGCCCACGGCCTCGCCCAGCGTGGCGGCGATCCAGGCCACGCGGTAGTTGTGGGCGCCGGTGTCGGAGTCGCGCCGTGCGATGGCGCGCCCCAGTGCTTCCATCATGGAAATGTGGGATTCCAGCACCTCCCGCGTCTTGCGCTGGTTGTCGGCGAACAGGCGGATCATGACCGGGTAGAGGGCGGCACCGCACAGCAGGGCGGCCAGCGCCACCATCAACGCCACGCGCACGGCTTCCGCGCGCATCTGTTCGCGTTGCCAGTCTGGCACCAAGCGCACACCTTCGAGATAACCGGTGATGGCTTGGTTGTCGCCGCGCAGCGGCACGAACACGCGCAATACCCAGCGCTCGCCCGGCAGGCGCTGGCTTTCATAAAACGGGAACTGGTAGGCCGGCGTGCCGTGGGGCGCGATGTCCTTTTCGAGGGCGCGGCCGGTGGCGGTCATGTCCTCGGCCATCAGCACGCCATCGGCGCTGTAGATTTCGGCGATATCGAACAGGCCGCCCACCAAGGCGCGCGCAGCCGCCTGCGCATGCGATTGCGCCTGGGCGCCTTCCGGGCGGAAGGGCTCGTGGTGCAGCAGGCGGCGCGACTCTTCGACCGCCATGGAGACAACGCTGTCTTCAGCGTTTTCGCGCGCCATCCACCACACGGGCGGAATCGCCAGGCCGGCCAGGACGACCGAGACGCTGCCGATCCCGAAGGCAACCTTACGCTTGAAAGAATTCATGGCCACACTTCTCCATTGAGGCGCTCTCATTATCCATGTGAACCAGTGGATATCCGGGTATCAGCAGCGACAATGGCGACATGACCAACAGCCAGCCGACCATGCGCCACCCTTTTGAAATTCTGACGCCTGACATGGTCATGGATGCGTTGGCCAGCGTCGGCCTGTATGGCGACGGCCGGTTGCAGGCCTTGAGCTCCTATGAGAACCGCGTCTATCAGCTGCATCTGGAAGACGGGCAGATCGTGGTGGCCAAGTTCTACCGCCCCGAACGCTGGAGCGAGGCGCAGATCCAGGAGGAGCATGACTTCGCCGCCGAGCTGGTGGCCGCCGAGGTACCGGTGGTGGCGCCGCTGAGCTTGGCGGGTGCGACCTTGCATCACCATGGCGGCTTTGTGTTTTCCGTCAGTCCGCGTCGCGGCGGGCGCCCGCCCGAACTTGATGACGACGAGGTGTTGGAGTGGATTGGCCGCTTCCTGGCACGGCTGCACACGGTGGGCGCGGCGCGGCCCTTTGTGCACCGGCCGGCGCTGGACCTGCAGACCTTTGCCCAAGAGCCGTACGACTGGCTGTTGACGCACCAGATGGTGCCGCTGGACGTGCAGTCGGCCTGGCAGAAGGCCTGTCAGGATGCTATCAATTCAATAGCTGCTTGCGCCTATTTTTCGGGGGCTGGAGGCTCTAAAGATGCTGATGCCGGCGTAATCCGTTCGCTGCGTCTGCATGGCGACTGCCATGCAGGCAACATCCTGTGGACGCCAGTCGATGTGCCGGCCGACGTTGGCCCGGGGCCGCATTTCGTCGATCTGGACGACGCGCGCATGGGCCCGGCGGTGCAGGACTTGTGGATGCTGCTGTCGGGCGACCGCGCACAGCGCACGCGCCAGCTGAGCTGTCTGCTGGACGGCTACGAGCAGTTCCGTGACTTTGACCGCCGTGAGCTGGCCCTGATCGAGCCGTTGCGTACCCTGCGCCTGATCCACTACAGTGCCTGGCTGGCCCGGCGCTGGGACGACCCGACCTTCCCGCTCAACTTCCCGTGGTTTGGCAGCAGTGACTACTGGCAGGGTCAGGTGCAGATGCTGCAGGACCAGGTTGAAGCCATGCAGGAAGAGCCCCTGATGGCATGAGGGGCCGCCGGGCAGTGCACGACGTTGCCAGCGCTGGGCGTTGTCCTGGGGCAGGGATAGTCCCGGTGCGCCGGACTGCGGTGCGGGCTAGCATGCTTGCACGAATGGAGGCTCGTCATGCGTTTGACCGTCGTGCGTTTCCTGCAGGTTTGGGCCCTGCTGCTCATCACCAGCGCCGGCCCGGCACTGGCGCAAGGCTATCCCGTCAAGTCGGTGCGCATCATCGTTCCCTTTGCTGCCGGCGGCCCGGCTGACAACTACGCACGCTTCATCGCCCAGCGCCTGGGTGATGCGCTGGGGCAGCCTTTCGTGGTGGACAACCGGCCCGGTGCCGGCTCGCTCATCGGTACCGACGCGGTGGCCAAGTCGCCGGCCGACGGCTACACCTTGCTGATGATGTCCAACACCCACACGGTGAACGAGACGCTGATCGCCAACAAACCGTTCCAGCTGATGCGCGACTTCACCCCGGTTGCGCCGGTCAACTATTCTGACCTGTTGCTGGTGGCCCGTCCTTCGTTGCCAGTGAAGAATCTGCAGGATGTACTGCGGCTGGCGAAGGAGCAGCCGGGCAAGCTCAACTATGCTTCCAGTGGCCCGGGCACGCCGTATCACATGGCCGGTGAGCTGCTCAAGAGCATGGCCGGCATCTACCTGGTGCATATTCCCTACCGGGGCAGCTCCGGGGCGCGTACCGATGTCATCGGCGGTCAGGTGGACCTGATGTTCGATGCTGTCACCACCATGGCCGAGCAGGCGCGCGCCGGCAAGGTGCGTGCCATTGCCACCAGCGGTCGCCAGCGTTCGGAGGTCATGCCCGACGTGCCGACCCTGAACGAAGCCGGCGTGCCCGACTACGAGGCCACCATCTGGCTCGGTCTGATGGCGCCCAGGGGGACGCCTGCCACAGTGGTGAACAAACTCAACGAAGAGATTCGAAAAATTGTGAGCCAGACCGAGGTACGGCAACTGTGGACCAAGCAGGGGGCAACGCCCCTGCTGATGAGCCCCGAGGCGTTTGACAAGTACCTGCGCGAGGACATCGCCAAGTGGGCGCGTGTGATCCAGAGCGCCGGCATCAAGGCGGATTGAACCCAACCCGAGACTCCATTCATGAGTTCATTGAACATTCTCAGCGGCGGTGCCGCCCAGGGCCTGGTCGGGCAGCTGCGCGGCAAGTTCTACAACGAAACCGGGCGCAGCATCGAAGGAAGTTTTGGCGCCGTCGGGCTGATGCGCGACCAACTGCTGGCAGGTGCCCCGTGCGACGTGCTGATCCTGACGCAGGCGCTGATCGACGAGTTGACGGCCAGCGGCCATGTGCTCACCGGCAGTGCCCGGCCGCTCGGCATCGTGCGTACCGGCGTGGCAGTGAAGACGGGTGAAGCGAAGCCTGGGGTTGATACACCCGAGGCGCTGAAGGCGGCGCTGCTGGTGGCGACCGGCATTTACTTCCCGGACCCGGTCAAGGCCACGGCCGGCATCCACTTCATGAATGTGCTCAAGAAGCTCGGCATCGATGGCCAGGTGGCTGGCGCATTGCGCCCATTCCCGAATGGCGCCACCGCCATGAAGGAGATGGCCGCGGCCACAGAGCCCGGTCTGATCGGGTGCACCCAGGTGACGGAAATTCTCTACACCCCGGGCGTGCAGCTGGTGGCGCCGCTACCCACGGAGTTCGAGCTGGCCACGGTTTATGTGGCCGCGGTCGCCGCCAAGGCCGAGCAGCCGCAGGCTGCCGTCATGCTGATCGATATGCTGGCCAGCCCGGCTGCGGCAGAACTGCGGCGCGCGGGCGGCTTCGAGTAGCCGCCGCTCAGGGTTTGCGTTCGAGCCGGGCAATGATCTCGCCCATGACGCCGCGGCGGAATGCCAGCACGCACAGCACGAAGATCAGGCCGGTGACCAGGGTGACCGACTCGCCCAGCGAAGAGAACCACTCGATGCCGCTGAGGCGTGCCAGCCAGGCGCCCATCTCGCCAATCTTGTTTTCCAGCAGCACCACCAGGGCGGAGCCGAGCAGGGGGCCGGACAGGGTGCCCAGGCCGCCCACCAGCGTCATCAAAATCACCTGACCGGAAGCAGTCCAGTGCACATCGCTGAGGGTGGCGAAACCCAGCACCAGGGTCTTGAGGGAGCCGGCCAGGCCGGCCAGCGCCGCCGACAGCACGAAGGCCAGCAGCTTGAAACGGTTGGTGTCATAACCAAGCGAAATCGAGCGCGGCTCGTTCTCCTTGATGGCCTTGAGCACCTGGCCAAAAGGGGAGTGGATGATGCGCACGATCAGCAGGAAGGCTGCCACCACGATGGCTAGCGTCACGTAGTACATGGTGAGGTCGTTCTGCAGGTCCAGCAGGCCGAACAGCTTGCCGCGCGGGACGCCTTGCAGACCATCCTCGCCGCCGGTGAGCGGGGCTTGCAGGCAGATGAAGAACACCATCTGCGCCAGCGCCAGCGTGATCATGGCGAAATAGATGCCCTGGCGCCGGATGGCCAGCACGCCGAAGACCCAGCCCAGGGCCGCAGCGCCCAGGGTGCCCAGCAGCAGGCCAACTTCCGGGCTGAGATGCCAGACCTTGATGGCATGGCCGGCCACATAGGCCGCGCCGCCCAGGAAAGCCGCATGGCCGAAAGACAGCAGGCCGGTGTAGCCCAGCAACAGATTGAAGGCAGATGCGAAGAGCGCGAAGCACATCAGCTTCATGACGAAGACGGGGTAGGCGCCAGCGAAGGGCGCGGCCAGAAGGGCCAGCAACAACAGGCCGTACCCGATTTTTTTGTAGTTCATGGGGGCGCAGCCTCTTACTTTTCTTTGCCGAACAGGCCGGCGGGGCGTGTCAGCAGCACGATGACCATGATGACGAACACCACTGTCGAAGAAGCCTCGGGGTAAAAGACCTTGGTAAAACCTTCGACGATGCCCAGACCGAGGCCGGTCAGGATCGAGCCCAGAATCGAGCCCATGCCGCCGATCACCACCACCGCAAACACCACGATGATCAGGTTCTGCCCCATCAGCGGGGTGACCTGCATGACCGGGGCCGCCAGCACGCCGGCAAAAGCGGCCAGTGCCACGCCGAAGCCATAGGTCAGCGTGACCATCAGCGGCACATTGATACCGAAGGCCTCCACCAGGCGCGGGTTCTCGGTGCCGGCGCGCAGGTAGGCGCCCAGGCGGGTTTTCTCGATCACGAACCAGGTCAGCAGGCACACCGTGATGGAGGCCACCACCACCCAGACCCGGTAGTTCGGCAGCATCATGAAGCCGAGGTTGGTGGCGCCTTCGAGCAGCTCAGGCGTGTCATAACCCAGGCCCGACACGCCGTAGATCGAGCGCAGGACGCCCTCGATCAGCAGCGTCAGGCCCAGCGTGAGCAGCAGTCCGTACAAGTGGTCGAGCTTGTAGATCCAGCGCAGCAAGGTGCGCTCGATCACGATACCGAAAAGTCCCACCGTCACCGGGGCCAGCACCAGCATCCACCAGTAGCTGATGCCCAGGTAGTTCATGGCCATCCAGGTCAGGACCGCCCCCAGCATGAACAGTGCGCCGTGCGCGAAATTGATGACGTTGAGCAGGCCGAAGATCACGGCCAGCCCCAGGCTCAAGATCGCGTAAAACGAACCATTGACCAGCCCCAGAAGGAGCTGGCTCAGCATGGCGGGCAGGGATACACCAAAGATTTCCATGGACGGTGGGGTTTCGGTTTAGTGGCTTACTTCCAGAGAGCGCACTTGCTCTCGGCCTTGGTGGTGAAGACCTGGTCACCCGGCAGCTTCTTGACGACCTTGTAGTAGTCCCACGGCTGGGTGGACTCGGCCGGCGACTTGACCTGCATCAGGTACATGTCATGCACGTAACGGCCGTCCGGGCGAATGCTGCCTTCGGCGTAGAAGTCCTTGAGCTTGGTGCTCTTGAGGTAGGCCATCACCTTGTCGGCGTCCTCGGTCTTGGTCGCTTGCAGGGCTTTCAGGTAGTTCATCGTGGCCGAGTAGTTGGCAGCCTGGATGTCGGTGGGCATGCGCTTGGTCTTCTCGAAGAAGCGTTTGCCGAAGGCGCGGGTCTGGTCGTTCAGATTCCAGTCCCAGCTGGTGGTCAGCAGCAGGCCTTCGGTGTTCTTCAAGCCCAAGCTGTGGATGTCGGTGATGAACACCAGCAGGCCGGCCATCTTCATGCTCTTGTTGATGCCGAATTCCTTCGCTGCCTTGATGGAATTGATGGTGTCGCCACCGGCGTTGGCGAGGCCCAGAATCTGCGCCTTGGAGTTCTGTGCCTGCAGCAGGAAGGACGAGAAGTCGGAGGCGTTGAGCGGATGGCGCACGGCGCCGGCCACGGTGCCGCCCTTGGCTTTCACCACGTTGGCAGCGTCGGTCTCCAGCAAATGGCCGAAGGCATAGTCAGCCGTCAGGAAGTACCAGCTCTTGCCGCCCTGGTCCACCAGCGCGCCGGCCGTACCTTTGGCCAGCGCCACGGTGTCGTAGGCGTAGTGGATGGTGTAAGGCGTGCACTGGGCATTGGTCAGGGCGGAGCCGCCGGCGCCGTTCACCATGAACACGCGCTTCTTCTCGTTGGCGACCTGGGCCATGGCCAGGGCGGTGCCGGTGTTGGTGCCGCCGAACAGCATGGTCAGGCCTTGCGTGTCGATCCATTCACGCGCCTTGGAGGCGGCGATGTCGGCTTTGTTCTGGTGGTCGGCCGAGAGCAGCTCGATCGGCTTGCCGTTGACTTTGCCGCCGAAGTCGTCGATCGCCATCTGGATGGCGGTGGCGCCGTTCTTGCCGTCCACGTCGGAATACAGGCTGGACATGTCGGTGACAAAGCCGATGCGGACCTTGTCTTGCGCCTGGGCGGTGCCCGCGGCCAAGCCGGCGAGGCTCAGCATCAAGGCGAGGGTGGTCAGTTTTCTTTTCATGGTTGTCTCCTAGAGGTGGTGGGGAAAAGAATGCGGTGTGAGTGAATGTAGGGGGGCAGCGTCAGACGCCCAGCAGCGCGTTGAGCACCGGCATCTTGGCCTGCAGCTCGGCGGCCGGGAACTGCTCGACCATGCGGCCGTGTTCCATCACATAAAAACGGTCGGCCAGCGGCGCGGCGAAGCGGAAGTTCTGCTCCACCATGACGACGGTGTAGCCTTTTTCGCGCAGCATGACAATCATGCGTGCCAGGGCCTGCACGATGACGGGCGCCAAGCCTTCTGAAATTTCATCGAGCAGCAACAGCCGCGCGCCCGTGCGCAGGATGCGCGCCACGGCCAGCATCTGCTGCTCGCCGCCGGACAGCCGGGTGCCCTGGCTGTGGCGGCGCTCGGCCAGGTTGGGGAACATGGCGTAGATCTCATCGATCGACATGCCGCCCTGCGTGCCCTTGAGCTGCGGCGGGAGCAGCAGGTTTTCCTCGCACGACAGGCTGGAGAAAATGCCGCGCTCTTCCGGGCAGTAGCCGACGCCCAGGTGGGCGATGCGGTGGGTCGGTCGCTCGATGGTTTCGACGCCATTGATCTTGATCGAGCCCTGGCGGGTGCCGGTCAGGCCCATGATGGCGCGCAGGGTGGTGGTGCGGCCGGCACCATTGCGGCCCAGCAGCGTGACCACCTCGCCGGGGCGCACGACCATGTCCACGCCGTGCAGCACGTGCGATTCGCCATACCAGGCCTGCAGGTTTTTGATTTCGAGAGCGGGAGTCGTTGTTGTCATGTGATTCAGTGGTCCACAGTACCAGCGCGCGCCGCGGCGGCCATGAAATGGTCCCGACCAGGGGCACCACGGACCCGGCTCAGCCGGTCCGTCGGTGCCGCCCCCCTCCCGCCGCAGGCGAGAGAGGGGGGAGACGCGTAGCGGCTCAGGGGGTGCTTCATCTAATGCGCTCCCTGCAAATCGCCGTCGGTGGTGCCCATATAGGCCTCCATCACCTGCGGGTTGCGGGAGACTTCGGCATACGGGCCTTCGGCCAGCACGGCGCCGCGTTGCAGCACGGTGATGGTGTCGGCAATGGTGGAGACCACGCCCATGTTGTGCTCCACCATCAAGATGGTGCGGCCGGCAGAGACTTTCTTGATCAGCTGGGTGACGCGGTCCACATCTTCGTGGCCCATGCCCTGAGTCGGTTCGTCCAGCAGCATCAGCTCCGGCTCCATGGCCAAGGTGGTGGCAATCTCCAGTGCGCGCTTGTGGCCGTAGGACAGGTTGACGGTCAACTCATGCGCCCAGGACTCGAGTCCCACTTCGGCCAGCAGCACCAGTGCACGCTCGTTGAGCTGGTCCAGCGTGCGTTCGCTCTTCCAGAAGTGGTAGGCCGTGCCGAGCTGGCGCTGCAAGGCAATGCGCACGTTCTCCAGCAGCGTCAGATGGGGAAAAACTGCGGAGATCTGGAACGAGCGGATGATGCCGCGGCGCGCAATCTGCGCCGGGCGCTCGCGTGTGATGTCAATGCCGTTGAAGAGGATGCTGCCGCTGGTCGGCTCCAGGAATTTGGTCAGCAGGTTGAAACAGGTGGTCTTGCCGGCGCCGTTGGGCCCGATCAGCGCATGGATGGAGCCGCTCACCACGGCCAAGTCGACCTGACTGACGGCCGTGAATCCCTTGAACTCTTTGGTCAGCTTGTGCGTTTGCAGGATGATGTTGCTCATTGCGGGCCATCTTATCGAGGCCCCACGGCTTCATCATGGGTGTAAGTACCTATGAAAAATTACCTATGGCCACGGCGCTTGCACTTCCGAGCCGCGCCTGGAGGCGATATTCTCGGCGCAAGCGATCGTTGGTCGGCCGGCCTGTGTGCCCCGGAAAAGCGCCCGGCGCCAGGGCATGCTGCCAGGGTGTCACATTAGCGGGGTAGAGTGGCGGCATGGACCGATGCGCATGGCGGTGACATGCACCATCGGCGATGCCCATGCACAACAACGGGGAGGGTTTCACCATGTTGACACGCCGCACGCTTGCGGGTTGGTCCGCAGTCTTGGTCTTGCTGACGGCTTGTGCCAGCCCGCCCACGACGCCTTCCTTGCGCGAGGCACCTCCGGTGGTGTTTGTTCATGGCAACGGCGACAGCGCGGCCCTGTGGCAGACCACGGTCTGGCGTTTCGAATCCAATGGATGGCCGCGCGAGCGCTTGCATGCCATTGAGCTGCCTTACCCCTTGGCACGGGATGACGACAGCAAGGCGCAGCCCGGGCGCAGTTCTACGGCAGAACACATGGCCTATCTCAAGGCTGAGGTCGAAAAAGTGCTGCGTGCCACGGGCACACAGCAGGTGGTGCTGTTCGGCAACTCACGCGGAGGCAACGCCATCCGCAACTACATTCAGAATGGCGGTGGCGTCTCGACCGTGTCACACGCCATCTTGGGTGGCACACCCAACCACGGTGTCTGGGCCATCCAGGGGTTTCGTGAGGGCAATGAGTTTTCGGGCACCGGCCCCTTTCTCCGTGGCTTGAATGCACCCAAGAACACCGACGGTGATGAGGTCACCGGCCCGGTGCGCTGGCTCACCATCCGTAGTGACAACAACGACAAGTTTGCCCAGCCCGACGGGCTGTGGATTGGCGCCAAGGGCAGTCCGACTTTTGTCACCGCCGCCGGCCCCGAGCTCAAAGGGGCAACCAACATCGTGATCCCGCGTATCGACCACCGCGAGACGTCGTATTCTCCCGCTGCTTTTGCGGCGGCCTACCGCTTCATCACCGGCCACGAGCCGGCTCAGAACCACATCGTGCCGCAGTCACGGATCGAGCTTGACGGGGTCATCACCGGCCTGGGCGTGGACTCGCTCAATCCGGCCAGCGGCAACTTCGTCAACAATTTGCCGATCCCGGGCGCTGAACTCGCCATCTACAAGACCGATGCTGCCACGGGCCAACGCATCGGGGCAGCCGTGCATGGGCGCAAGGTGGCGGCCGATGGGCGCTGGGGCCCCTTCGTCGCCCAGGCCGGTGTCGCCTATGAGTTTGAGATCAAGGCGCCAGGTTACGCCACCACGCACATTTACCGCGGCGCCTTTCCGCGTTCCAGCGCGCTGGTGCATTTGCGCCCCGAGCGCATTGCGGCCGCCGACCAGGATGCCCAAGCCATCGCGGTCTTCACACGTCCGCGCGGTTATTTTGACGCCCAGCGTGACCGCATGGATTTCGACGGTCAGGCTTTGCCGCCTGGGGTGCCACCGGCTGGCGCCGGTGTGTCGACCTCCAAACTCAAACTGACCCAGGCCGCTGATCGGGCCATCAGTGCCGAATTCAACGGTGAAAAACTCACCGGACGTGTCTGGCCGGCTGTCGACAACCATGTGACGGTACTGGAGCTGATGTACTGACGCCCTGTTGCCGGTCAGCACCGTGCACGTTGATGCCGGGGCATGGGTACAGGGCGTAGTTGGTCCGTGTGCGGCGGAGGCGAATACGCCGTGATCACGACACATGCCGCCGTCTGACGCAGTTCAAAAAAAGCCGCCCGCAGGCGGCTTGAGGCAAGGCGGTGACGTTCAGGCCAGCAGTGCGTTGACCCGCTTCACATAGGCCGCCGGGTCTTCCGGCAGCCCGCCTTCGGCCAGCAGGGCCTGATCGAACAGGATGTGGGCCAGCTCGTTGAAGTGCACCGAGCCGTCGAGCTTCTTCACCAGCGGGTGTTCGGGGTTGACCTCCAGCACCGGCTTGCTGTCGGGCGCCTTCTGGCCGGCCTGCTTCAGCAGGCGCGCCAGCTGCGTGCTCATGCCGCCATCCTGCACCACCAGGCAGGCCGGTGAGTCGACCAGGCGGGTGGTGACGCGCACGTCCTCGGCCTTGTCCTTCAGCGCCTCTTTCAGTTTGGCCAGTGTGGGCTTGAAGGTTTCGGCGGCCTCTTCAGCCGCTTTCTTCTCGGCCTCGTCCTGCAGCTTGCCCAGATCGACCGCGCCCTTGGCGACCGACTGCAGCGGCGTGCCGTCGAAGTCCTGCAGGTAGTTCAGCGCCCACTCGTCGACGCGATCGGTCATCAGCAGCACCTCGATGCCCTTCTTCTTGAACACCTCGAGCTGCGGGCTGTTCTTGGCGGCGGCCAAGGTTTCGGCGGTGATGTAGTAGATGGCTTCCTGGCCTTCCTTCATGCGGGCCTTGTAGTCGGCCAGCGAGACGCTGGGGGTGTCGCTGCTGGTGCTGGCAAAGCGCAGCAGCTTGGCCAGGCGCTCACGGTTGGCAAAGTCTTCGCCCAGGCCTTCCTTCAGCACGCTGCCGAACTCGGCATAGAAGGTGGTGTACTTGCCGGCGTTGGCCTTGTCTTCGTCGCTGGCGTCCGCAGCCGGCACGTCGTGCTTGGCCAAGTCTTCCAGCAGGCCGAGCACGCGGCGGGTGTTGCCGTCACGGATGGCACGCACGTCGCGGCTTTCCTGCAGCAGCTCGCGGCTGACGTTGAGCGGCAGGTCGGCCGAGTCCACCACGCCCTTGACGAAGCGCAGGTAGCTCGGCAACAGGGCTTCGGCGTCGTCCATGATGAAGACGCGTTTCACATAGAGCTTGAGGCCGCCCTTTTTGTCGCGGTTCCACAGGTCCATCGGCGCCTTGGCCGGGATGTAGAGCAGTTGGGTGTACTCGGTGCCGCCTTCCACGCGGTTGTGGCTCCAGATCAGCGGCGCTTCGAAGTCGTGGCTGATCTGTTTGTAGAACTCTTCGTACTGCTCGGTCGTGACGTCTTTTTTCGGCCGCGTCCACAGCGCGCTGGCCTTGTTGACGGTTTCCCACTCGTCGGTGGTGACCATCTCGCCCGGCTGGTCGTTTTCACCCTCTTTCCACTCTTCCTTCTGCATGAGGATGGGCAGGGAGATGTGGTCCGAGTACTTGTTGATGATGCTCTTGACCTTCCAGCCGTTGAGGTAGTCGTCGGCATCGTCGCGCAGGTGCAGGATGACGCTGGTGCCGCGCTGCGAACGCGTGATGGCTTCCACCTCAAAGTCGCCGCTGCCGCCGCTGGTCCAGCGCACGCCTTCTTCGGCTTTCAGGACGGCACGGCGCGACTCGACGGTGATCTTGTCGGCCACGATGAAGCCGGAGTAGAAGCCGACGCCGAACTGGCCGATCAGCTGGCCCTGCTCGGCGGCATTGGCCTTCTGGTCGCCGGAGAGGCGGCTCATGAAGTCGCGCGTACCGCTCTTGGCAATGGTGCCGAGGTGGTCAATCGCCTCCTGCGCACTCATGCCGATGCCGTTGTCGGTGATGGTCAGCGTGCGTGCGGTCTTGTCCAGCGTCACGCGCACGTTCAGGTCGGGCGCGTCCTCGTACAGCGCGGCGTTGTTGAGCGCTTCGAAGCGCAGCTTGTCGCAGGCGTCAGACGCGTTGGAGATCAACTCGCGCAGGAAGATTTCCTGGTTGGAATAGAGCGAGTGGGTGACGAGGTGCAGCAGCTGGGCGACTTCGGCCTGGAAGGAATGGGTTTTCTTGCTCATGGGATGAAATACAAGGTCAGGTTCAACCGAGATGCACGTACCGGCTGGTACGCGCTGAACTTCGAATTATGGGCGCCTCTTGGGGTTTCAAGTCTCTGGGTTGGCGTTGGCTGGAAAGCCCTGCGAGCGGGCCGGGGCCGGCTTCCTCATAGGGCCTCCCAAATCGTTGGCCGCCCATGGCTTTTCTCCGTGCCGAGTTAGGCAGCGTCAATCAGACGGACAGGTCGTCAGAATTTCTCGTGCGGCGCCAGATAGCGCCACTGTCCCACCGGCAGGTTGCCAAGCATGACGCCCCCGATGCGCACGCGTTTGAGGCCGACCACCTTGAGTCCGACCAATTCGCACATGCGCCGGATCTGGCGTTTCTTGCCTTCGGTCAGCACAAAACGCAGCTGTTCCGGGTTTTGCCATTCCACCTTGGCCGGTTTCAGGGGGTGGCCGTCCAGGCTCAGGCCGTGGCGCAGCAGGCGCAGCTTGTCGGCTGGGAAGACGGACTGCACATCGGCGCTGACCGGGTCGTCATCGTCGATGCGGCTGAGCTGGGTCGGAGCGGCTGGCCGGGCCGCAGGGCGCGCGCTATAGGTGGCCGCGGCGGACGTGGATGCCGCCTCGTTGGCCACGCCGGTGTAGACCACTCGCACCAGGTATTCCTTTTCCATCACCGAGTCTTCGCCGATGAGCTGGCGCGCCACGCGGCCGTCCTGCGTCAGCACCAGCAGGCCGGTGGAGTCGATGTCCAGGCGGCCGGCCGGTGCCAGGCCGCGCAGCTGCGAGGGGTTAAAGAAGAAGCGTGCGTTGTCGTCGCGCCAGCGGTTCTGCGGCTGGATCAGCACGACGGCCGGCTCGTGCCCGTCCTCGGCCTGGCCGCTGACATAACCGATCGGCTTGTTGAGCAGGATGGTGACCTGGGTCGCCTGCTGGCCTTGGGCGCGTTGATCGATCTCGATGCGCACATCCGGGGCGACCTGCATGCCCATCTCGGCCACCTTGCCATTGACCTTGACCCAGCCCTTGGCGATCCAGGCATCGGCCTCGCGGCGCGAGGCCATGCCGAGTTCTGCCATGCGCTTGTTCAGGCGCACGGTGCCGTTGGCGCCATGTGCCGCCGTGTTGGTCTGGCCGGCGGGGATGGGCGCCTTCGCGGGCGGCGGTGCCGCGCGGCGGAACTTGTTGGGTGGTTTCTGTTCGGACATCTTTGCTATAGTTTTGGTAGCTTGTTGCGCATATTTTACGCGGGCTGATGTCGGATTTGTCATGAAAAATCTGGCCGTCGTCTTCCCGCCCGGATCGGGGCTTAGCGGAAGTTCGCCAGGAAGTGCGCCAGGTCGTCCAGATGCTCGTCCTTGAGGCCATACAGCGCGTTGGTCATGACCGTGTCACGCCCCGGACCGGGGTGGTCTCGGTACTCCTGCATCACCAGGCGCAGGAACGGCTCGTGCTGGCCGGCCAGGCGCGGGATCTGCTCGCGCCCCTTGTAGTCCGGCAGGTGGCAGGTGCCGCACAGCATGCTGCGCGCCAGCACCTTGCCGCGCTCAAAACGGGCGCTGTCCACCGCGTTGACCGGCGGCAGGGGTGTCTGCGCGGCGAAGTAGCTGGCCAAGACCGTGAGGTCGGTGTCCGTCAAGCCGTTGAGCACGCCCTTCATCTGCGGGATGTCGCGCAAGCCTTCGCGGATCAGCACCAGCTGGTTTTCCATGAAGATCTTGGGTTGGCCGGCCAGCGAGGGAATCTGCGGGTTGGACGAGTTGCCTTGGGGGCCATGGCAGGCTACGCACAGGTTGAGCTGTTGCGGCTGCTGCGCCAGGGCACCTTGACCGACGGCCAGGAAAAAAAGCAGGGCCGCTGCTGCCAGGGCCCTGCTGTGGCTTGCGAAGCCGGATGGTTTATTTCTTCTTGCCATAGGAGACGCGGTAGATCGCACCCGTCTGCTCGTCGGAGACCAGCAAGGCGCCATCGGGCATTTGCAGGAAGTAGGTCGGGCGGCCCCAGAAGGTGTTGGCCTTCGCATCGGCAAAGCCGGTGATGAAGGGGGTGACCTTGGCATGGCGGCCCTTGGCATCCGTGGTCACGGTGACCACGTCGTAACCGTTCTTGGTGTTGCGGTTCCAGGAACCCTTGCGCGCGACGAAGATGGTGTTCTTGTATTTCGCCGGGAACATCTTGCCGGTGTAGAAGTGCAGGCCCATGTTGGCCGCATGCGCGCCCATGGTGGTGACCGGCAGGGTCACGCCGTCGCAAGGCTTGTCCTTCTTGATGTCGGGATCGGCCACGCCGTTGGCATGGCAGTGTGGGAAGCCGAAGACCTGGCCGGGTTTGGCCAGGCGGTTGAGTTCGTCCTCTGGCGTGTCATCGCCCAGCCAGTCGCGGCCATGGTCGGTGAACCAGAGTTCCTTGGTGACGGGATGCCAGTCGAAGCCCTGTGTGTTGCGCACACCAGTGGCGATGACTTCCATGCCCGAGCCGTCAGGGTTGTAGCGGCGGATCTGGGCGTATTCGCTGGTGGGCAGCTGGCAGATGTTGCACGGTGCGCCGAACGGCACGTACAGCTTGCCATCGGGGCCGAAGCGCAGGTACTTCCAGTTGTGGTGCTGCAGCGGCGGCAGCTTGAAGGCGGCGGTCATGTCCACCGGGGCCGCATTGGGGTTGGACTCGATGCCGTCGAAGCGCAGCACCTTGTCGACGGCCATCACGTACAGCGAACCTTTGTTGATCGCCACGGCCGGCTGGTTGAGCTTGTCGACCACGACACGGCTGCTGCGTTCCTTGCCGTTGTCGGTGATTTCATAAACCCGGCCCAGACCGCGTGTGCCAACGTAGATCTTGCCGCTGTCGCCGCGCGACATGGCGCGGATGCCCGGCGTGCCGGTGGACCAGATTTCAATGTGGAAGCCTGGCGGCAGCTTGAGTTTGTCCAGCGGAATCTCGGAGGCTGGCGTGACCGTGTTCTTGCCGGCCAGCGGGGCCAGTCGGGAGTCGACCATGTTGGCCGGGCGGCCCTGCGCCCAAGCGGGGGGCTGAGGTGCCGGCGCTGGTGCCGCTGCTACCGGTGCGACCACTGTGGCGGCTGGCTTGGCGGGGGCAGCTTGGGGTGCGGGCGCTTCGGATGTGGCGCAGCCTGCAAGCAGGCTGACGAGCACGGCGCCAGCCAAGGTGGTGTTCCGAATCATGGTGGATGTCTCCAGTGTTGGATGTCGTTTTGTCAGGACCGTTGCAAATCCTATGCTTGGTTCAAATTGGTCTGCTCAGGGTTTCCACGGGGCACGTGCGACAACGCAGCGCGCGTGCATCCTGCGGTGCTTCCCGCTGGCGTGACGGTGTTTCAAAAATTGACAGTCGACCCGGGGAGTTTCCCTAGGGCGCTCCTCATGGCGTGCGGTATGCCTTGCTTTTTGAATGGAAGCTTTGCCTAATCGCCGTTCCAAAGCAGTTTTGGAACGGCAGTCAACAATCACATTAGGAGGAGCAGGTATGAAGATCAGCAAATTATTTGCGGCCCTGCTGGTGGCCGGCATGGCCACCGCCGCCAGCGCCCAGTCGGGCAATGACAATCTGTCCACACTCAAGCAGATGAAGGTCGCGACCACCGACCTGAACATTCCGCTGGTGCCCCAGGAGGGGCGCAACGCGGATGCGATCCGCGCGAATCTCAAGAACATCAAGCTGCCTGCGGGTTTCAAGATCGAGCTGTTTGCCGTGGTGCCGGATGCACGCCACATGGCGGTGGCGCCGTCGACCAACATGCTGTTTGTCGGCACCCGCAAGACCCGGGTGTGGGCCGTGACCGATCGCAACGGCGACGGCATGGCCGATGAGGTCAAGGCGTTCGCGCCCTCGCTCAATTTCAAGGTGCCCAACGGCGTGTGCTGGACCAAGGACGGCTTCCTGGTTGTGGTCGAGCACAACCGGGTGCTGAATTTCCCGGCCGCCGAGTTCTTCTACGAGGGGCCGGACGTGGCGGTAATCGAAGTGGTACCGCAGGGGCAGCTGGTTCCGGTGGAAGAGGAGTCCTACAACCATGGCGCGCGCACCTGCCGCGTCAGTGACGACGGCAAGCTCTACATCACGCTGGGGCAGCCCCACAACGTGCAGCCGGCGAACAAGGTGGCGCTGTACGAGAAGCTGGGCATTGGCGGCATGATCCGCCTCGATCCGTTCGACGGCTCCAAGCGTGAGGTGGTGGCCCGGGGGGTGCGCAACTCGGTGGGCATGGACATCAACCCGAAAGACAAGACGGTCTGGTTCACCGACAACCAGACCGACGGCATGGGTGACGAAACGCCCCCGGGCGAGCTCAACCGCATCACCAAGGCGGGCGGCGAGCATTTCGGCTACCCGTTCATCCACGGTCACAACGTGAAGATTGCCGGCACCGCCGCCGCGCCCGACCTCAAGGACATGAAGGCGCCAGCGAACTGGACGAAGCCGCAGGTGGAGTTTCCGGCGCACCAGGCACAGCTGGGCATGACCTTCTACAACGGCAAGATGTTCCCGGCCAAGTACCAAGGCGGCATCTTCGTGGCGGCACACGGTTCCTGGAACCGCACCAAGCCCACCGGCGCCCTGATCAACTTCGTGCCGGTGAAGGCCGATGGCACGGCCGGCGCTTCGGAGGTCTTCGCCGAGGGCTGGCTTGATGCCACGGGCATCTACAAGGGTCGCCCGGTCGATGTGGCGCCGATGAAGGATGGCTCGCTCCTGATCTCGGACGACTATGCCGGCGCGATCTACCGCGTGACCTACGGCAACTGAGTGTGGCGTCAGGCGCTGTGCACATGGATTGCGCAGCGTGCATGAAACCCGACGGAGATCGTGACGATCTCCGTCGTTCGTTGAGCAAGGAATTCCGAATGAATAACGTCATCGTGGGCACGCTGTTACTGAGTGCTGCCGTGGCGGCCCAGGCTGACGCGGCAGCCGGCAAGATGCGCGCGGCCGCGGCCTGCGCGATGTGCCACGGCCCCCTGGGCCTGTCCATGCAGCCGGGTGTCCCGAATCTGGCGGGGCAGCAGGAGATCTACCTGATCGAGCAGCTCAAGCATTTCCGCAACGGCAAGCGCTCGAACGAGGTGATGAATGTCATTGCCAAACCCTTGAGTGACCAGGACATCGAGAACATGGCGCAGTGGTATGCGTCACTGCAGGTGAGCGTGGAAGAGAGATGAGCAGAAGCATGAGACATGGAGACAGCGTGAAGGCCATGCGGGCCTGGGGCCGACGATCGTGGGTGGCATCGCTGGCTGCTGCCGGGGCCCTGCCGGTGGCCGCGCAGAACTTGCAGGACGTGGTGATCTCCGCGTCGCGATCGCAGCAGCGCAGCTTCGATGCGCCCGCGGCGGTCGAACTGGTTGACCGTGAAACGATCGAGAACGCCGGCCCGCAGGTGAACCTGTCGGAGTCCCTCAGTCGCGTGCCGGGGCTGACGATCCTGAACCGGCAGAACTATGCACAAGATCTGCAACTCTCGATTCGCGGTTTCGGTGCGCGTTCGGCCTTCGGCATCCGAGGTATTCGCCTGCTGATTGACGGCATTCCGGCCACCACGCCCGATGGGCAGGGGCAGGGTTCCTCGGTGGCGCTGACGTCGACCGATCGCATCGAGGTGATGCGCGGGCCACTGGCGCAGCTGTATGGCAATTCGGCTGGCGGCGTGATTCAGGCTTTCACGCGCGAGGCCCCCGAGCGGCCGGAGTTCGGCGTGCAGTACTACGGGGGCGCCTGGGGCATGCACCGCACCGATTGGCAGTATGCCGGGCGCACCGGTTCGGTCGGCCTGGTGGCCGACTACAGCACCTTCGACGCCAACGGCTTTCGCGACAACAGCAAGACCGAACGCCGGCAGTTCAACGGCAAGCTGAGCCTGGGCTCAGACGAGAAAACACGCGTCAACGTCGTGTTCAATCAGTTCGACATGCCCTTAGCGCAGGACCCCGCGGGGCTGACGGCCACGCAACTGGCCCAGGACGCGACCCAGGCCGGCAGCAACACGGTGGCCCGACGGGTGCGCAAGAGCGTGTCGCAGAACCAGGTCGGCACGGCGCTGACACATGCCCTGGATGACAAGCGATCACTGGGCGCCCGCATTTACTACGGCACGCGCGACAACCTGCAATTCCAGGCGGGTGTTCCGCCAGCCACGCCGAATGGCGCCTGGATCGGGCTGAACCGGGCCTACTACGGCATGGGCGTGCAGTACAACGAGCAGACCCGTATCGCGGCCGTGCCGGTACGCTGGGTGGTGGGTTACGAATTCGACCGCTCGCGCGAGTACCGTCAGGGCGGCGCGGCGCTACTCGGTGAGAAAAGTACCACGACACGCCGAGAAGACAACCAGGCCGAGAACAGTGATCTGTTCGTTCAGGCCACCGCGCTGCTGTCGGAACGCTGGTCGCTGGTGGGGGGCTTGCGCCACAACACGGTGCGCATGTTCAGCGAGGACTATTACTCCAGCGACGGTAATGGCTCCGGTCATATTTCCTACAGTGCGCTCAACCCGGTGCTGGGCGTGACATGGCATGCCGGCGAGAGCCTGAATCTGTATGCCAACTACGGCAAGGGGTTTGAAACGCCGACCCTGGCTGAGATGGCCTACAACGGCGCCGGGGCCCCCAGCTTCAACACCACGCTCAATGCCGCCAACAGTCAGCATTACGAGGCGGGGGCCAAATGGGCGCCCAGTGCCAGTTCGCGGGTGGATTTCACCGTGTTCCAGATCAACACGACCGACGAGATCGTGGTGGCCAGCAGCACGGGCGGCAATTCGACCTTCAAGAACGCGCCGGGCACGACGCGCACAGGCTGGGAGCTGGCTTCGCGCACTCTGCTGGGGGCACACTGGCGCGCCAGCCTCTCTGCCAGCGCGATCGATGCACAGTACAGCCAGACGTTCACCTCGGCGATCGGGGCGACGCCCATCACCGTGCGGGCGGGCAACAAGATTCCGGGTATCCCGCAGCATTTCATGTTCGGGGAGTTGCTCTGGACGGAGACGCCTATGAAAGGCGCGCGCCGCGCACCGGTGCAGGGCAGCCAGGCGGGGCTGGAGCTGGTCAGTGCCGGGCGCATCTATGTGAACGACACCAACCTGGATGCCGTGGCCGGTACAGCCACCCGGGCCGAGGGTTACACCGCGCTCAACCTCAAAGCCAGCCATGGCTGGAAGGTGGCCGGCCAGGGGCTATTGACGGCTTATGCCCGGCTCGACAATGTGTCGGACCAGCGTTACGTCGGTTCCGTGATCGTCAACCAGAGCAACAGCCAGTTCTATGAGCCGGCTCCCGGCATCAACTGGACGCTGGGGCTACGTCTTGTCGTTCCGCTGTGAGGCCTTGGCGTTGGCCACGCAGGAACGCAAGGCCGGCAGATCCAGAACGCGCAGGCCACCGTATTCGGTGCGGACCAGGCCTTGGGCTTCCAGCGTTGACAGGGCTTCGTTGACCCGCTGGCGCGACAGACCCACCAGGTAGGCCAGCTCCTGCTGCGTGATGCGCAGCACCTCGCCCACACCGGGGTAGAGCACCGGGTTGAACAGAGCGGCCAGGCTGCGCGCCACCCGCAGGTCCGGGTTGTTCATGCGGTCGATCTCGCGCGCAGCGATGAACTGGGCCAGCCGTTCGTTGAGCTGGTTCATGACAAAGCGGTTGAAGCCGATTGAATGGTCCAGCAAGCGGTGGAAGGTGTCGACCGGCAGGCCGGCCACCAGGCTCTTGCGCAAGGTCTGCACGTTGTAGCGGTAGATCTCGCGCTTGAGGGCGGTGCCCTCGCCGAACCAGCCGCCCGGCGGCAAGCCGGCGAAGGTCAGGGCCTGGCCGTCGGCGTTCTCGCCGCTCATCTTCAGCAGACCATCGACCACGCCGAACCAGTAGGTCACCGGCCGGCCGATGCGGCAGATCAGGTCGCCCGGCTGGGCCTCACCGATTTTCAGGTCGGCCACGGCGATCTCGCGCTCCGCAGGCGACAGCAGGGCAAGCCAGGGGATGCCGGCCAGTTCGGCGGAGGTGGGCGCGCGGCGGCGCTGATGCAGGGTTGAGTCGCGGGACATGAGGGTGAAGGAGGGCGGTCAGACGGCAAGGGAAATTACCACCTAGGGACTACCCTAGATTGTCGTCGGAACGACAACATAACGTCAAACCGAAGCCTACTATTCGCGCCATGTCAGTGCATGGCCTGCGCGCCGTGCCGTGAAACGTAGATAAGGAATTGGGATGCAGACGACTTTTCCGCGACTCCTGCTCAAGCATGCCGCCGAGCGCCCGCAAGCGCCCGCTTTGCGTGAGAAGGAGTACGGCATCTGGCAGACCTGGAGCTGGGCGCGTGCTGCCGAGGATGTGCGCCTGATGAGCTGCGGCCTGGCGGCGCTGGGCTTCAAGCCGGGGCACAACCTCGCCATCATCGGCGACAACCGGCCTCACCTCTACCTGTCCTTTCTGGTGGCGCAAAGCCTGCGCGGCGTGCCGGTGCCGATGTACCAGGATGCGGTGGCCAGTGAAATGGCCTTTGTGCTGGAAGATGCCGAAATCGAGTTCGTGTTTGCCGAGAACCAGGAGCAGGTGGACAAGCTGCTGGAGCTGCGCGAGACCGTGCCGAATCTGAAGCACATCATCTATGACGATCCACGCGGTCTGCGCAACTACAAGCACGAAGGGCTGATCAGTGTCGAGCGCCTGTTCGAGCTGGGCCGCGAGTACGAGCGCGCGCATCCGGCCTTTTACAAGGACGCGGTCGAGCAGGGACAAGCGAGCGACGTGTCCGTCATTCTCTACACCTCCGGCACCACCGGGCGGCCCAAGGGTGTCTGCCAGACGCATGCCAGCTTCATCAATTCGGCACGCGGTGGCGTGGAGGTGGACGGCCTCAACCCCGATGACAACATCATCTCCTACCTGCCACCGGCCTGGGTGGGCGACCACCTGTTCTCGATTGCGCAGTGGCTGGTGGCGGGCTTCACCATCAACTGCCCTGAGTCAGCGGCTACGGTCTCCATCGACCTGCGCGAGATCGGGCCAAGTTATTACTTCGCACCGCCACGCGTGTTCGAGAGCATGCTGACCTCGGTGTCGATCCGCATGGAAGATGCCGCGGCACCGAAGCGCTGGCTGTACCAGAAGTTCATGGCGGTGGCGCGCCGCTGCGGTTCTGAAATCCTGGATGGTCACCCGGTGCCGCTGACGGACCGGCTGCTGTATGCCTTGGGCAATGTGCTGGTCTACGGGCCACTGCGCAACGTGCTGGGCCTGTCGCGCATCCGTGTGGCCTACACGGCGGGCGCGGCCATCGGACCGGACCTGTTCCGCTTCTACCGCTCCATCGGCATCAACCTCAAGCAGCTCTATGGCCAGACCGAGACCTGCGCTTACGTCTGCATCCAGAAGAACGGCCGGGTCAAGCTCAACAGCGTGGGCGAGGCGGCGCCGGGTATCGAGATCAAGATTGCCGACAACGGCGAAGTGCTGGTGCGCGGCGTCTCGGTGCTCAAGGAGTACTACAAGCGTCCCGATGCCACGGCCGAGGTGATCGATGAGCAGGGTTATTTCCACACCGGTGATGCCGGCGTGATCGACCACGATGGGCATCTGCACATCATCGACCGCGCCAAGGACGTCGGCAAGCTGGCCAGTGGCGCCATCTTCGCGCCCAACTACATCGAGAACAAACTCAAGTTCTTCCCGCAGATCAAGGAGGCGGTCTGCTTTGGCCACACCCGCGACCAGGTCTGCGCCTTCATCAACATCGATTTCGAAGCGGTGGGCAACTGGGCCGAGCGCCAGGCGCTGCCTTATGGTGGTTATGTCGATCTGGCCGCCAAGCAGCAGGTGCTGGACATGGTGGCCGACTGCGTGGCCAAGGTGAACGCCGACCTGGCCGCCGAAGAGGGCATGAGCGACACCCAGATTGCCCGCTTCCTGGTGCTGCACAAGGAGCTGGACCCCGACGATGACGAACTGACCCGTACCCGCAAGGTGCGGCGCGGCTTCATTGCTGACAAATACGCGGTGCTGATCGACGCGCTCTACACCGGACGCAGCGAGCAGTTCATTGAAACGCAGGTGAAGTTCGAGGACGGCCGCACCGGCACGGTCTCGGCCACGCTGCAGATTCGCGATGCGACGTGCTACCCGAGCGTAGCCAAGGCCGCCTGAGGAATGACGAGATGAAACAACGGCCCATGGGTGACGTCATTTTGGACGTCCAGAACATTTCCCTCTCCTTCGGGGGCGTCAAGGCACTGACCGACATTTCTTTCAATGTGCGCGAGCATGAGATCCGCGCCATCATCGGCCCCAACGGCGCGGGCAAGAGCTCCATGCTCAACTGCATCAACGGCGTGTACCAGCCGCAGCAGGGCTCGATCACCTTCCGTGGCCAGACCTTCCACCACATGAACAGCCGGCAGGTGGCCGAGATGGGGGTGGCACGCACCTTCCAGAACCTGGCGCTGTTCAAGGGCATGAGCGTGCTCGACAACATCATGTCGGGCCGCAACCTGAAGATCAAGAGCAACCTGTTGCTGCAGGCGCTGCGCATCGGCCCGGCCGAGCGGGAGGAGATTCGCCACCGCGAGCAGGTCGAACGCATCATCGATTTCCTGGAGATTCAGGCGCACCGCAAGACACCAGTGGGCCAGCTGCCCTACGGCCTGCAAAAACGCGTCGACCTCGGGCGGGCCTTGGCGATGGAACCGCAGGTGCTGCTGCTGGACGAGCCGATGGCCGGCATGAACGTGGAGGAGAAGCAGGACATGTGCCGCTTCATCCTCGATGTCAACGACGAATTTGGTACCACCGTGGTGCTGATCGAGCACGACATGGGCGTGGTGATGGACATCTCCGATCGCGTTGTGGTGCTCGACTACGGCAAGAAGATCGGTGACGGTGTGCCGGACGAGGTGCGCAACAACGAAGACGTGATCCAGGCCTACCTGGGCACCAGCCACTGAACGCAGAGGGACTCCGACATGGCATTTTTTCTGGAAACCCTGCTTGGCGGCCTGATGGCCGGCATGCTGTACTCGCTGGTGGCGCTCGGCTTCGTCCTCATCTTCAAGGCATCGGGTGTCTTCAACTTCGCCCAAGGCGCCATGGTGCTGTTCGCGGCCCTGGCCATGGCGCGTTTTGCCGAGTGGATACCCGGCTGGACCGGCATCGACAACCCGATCGTGGCGAATATCGCGGCCTTCGTGATCGCGGGTGTTGTCATGTTTGTCGTTGCCTGGCTGATTGAGCGACTGGTGTTGCGCCATCTCGTCAACCAGGAGGCAGCGACGCTGCTGATGGCCACGTTGGGCATCACCTACTTCATGGAAGGCCTGGGCCAGACGCTGTTCGGCAGCGACATCTACAAGATCGATGTCGGCATGCCCAAGGAACCGATCTTCGTGCTGGAGTCGATGTTCGAGGGCGGCATTCTGGTCAACAAGGAAGACGTGATCGCCGCCGCGATTGCCGCGGCGCTGGTGGCGGCGCTCAGTCTGTTCTTTCAGAAGACCTCGACCGGCCGCGCTCTGCGCGCCGTGGCCGATGACCATCAGGCGGCGCAATCGATCGGCATTCCGCTCAACCGCATCTGGGTCATCGTCTGGTGCGTGGCCGGCGTCGTGGCGCTGGTGTCGGGAATGATCTGGGGCTCCAAGCTCGGCGTGCAGTTCTCCCTCACTACGGTGGCCCTGCGCGCCTTGCCGGTGGTGATCCTGGGCGGCCTGACGTCGGTGCCGGGCGCCATCATCGGCGGCCTCATCATCGGCGTCGGTGAGAAGTTGTCCGAGGTGTTCCTCGGTCCGTATGTCGGCGGCGGCATTGAAATCTGGTTTGCCTATGTGCTGGCACTCCTGTTCCTGCTGGTGCGGCCGCAAGGGCTGTTTGGCGAAAAAATCATCGACCGGGTATGAAATACACGGGCGATGATTTTTCAGTGCAGGCCAACTTGCGTAGCAAGTTAAGCGAAGCGTGCCGAAACTAAAAGATCGTTGAGAGTCAAATATGTTTTACAGAGAAAACGGTCAGTTCAAGACGTCCTATAAGGCGGATCAGCAGATCTTCCCGATCGCGCAGGACCGGGTGGTCATCCTGTTGCTGCTGGCGGTGGCGTTTGTGGCGGTCCCCTTGCTGGTGAGCGACTACACCTTTCGCGCCATCCTGATCCCGTTCCTGATCATGTCGCTCGCGGCGCTGGGCGTGAACGTGCTGGTGGGCTATTGCGGTCAGATTTCCCTCGGTTCGGGCGCCTTCATGGCGGTGGGTGCTTATGGCGCCTACAACTTCTTCGTGCGCGTGCCGGACATGCCGCTGATCCCGGCCTTGATCCTCGGCGGTCTGTGCGCGACCTTCTTCGGCATCCTGTTCGGTTTGCCCAGCCTGCGCGTCAAGGGCCTGTACCTGGCAGTGGCCACGCTGGCGGCCCAGTTCTTCAGCGACTGGATGTTCCTGCGCATCAAGTGGCTGACGAATGATTCGCCCTCGGGCTCGGTGTCGGTCTCTTCGTTGCAGGTCTTCGGCCTGCCGATCGACAGTGCCCAGAGCAAGTACTGGTTCTGCCTCGCGATCCTGGTGGTCATGGCCTTGCTGGCCAAGAACCTGGTGCGTGGTGCCATCGGCCGCGAGTGGATGGCGATCCGCGACATGGACGTGGCTGCTGCCGTGATCGGCATCCGTCCGATGTACGCCAAGCTCAGCGCCTTTGCGGTGAGTTCCTTCATCATCGGCGTGGCCGGCGCCTTGTGGGCATTTGTCCACTTGGGTTCCTGGGAGCCGGCCGCGTTCTCGGTGGAAGTGTCGTTCCGTCTGCTGTTCATGGTCATCATTGGCGGCCTGGGCTCCATCATGGGGGCTTTTTTCGGTGCCGCTTTCATCGTGGTGCTGCCGATCCTGCTGAATCAGTTCCTGCCGGCGCTGTTTGGCGTGTTCGGTGTCGAGATCTCGACGGCCGACGTCTCGCACGCGGAACTGATGATCTTCGGTGGCCTGATCGTCTGGTTCCTGATCGTGGAGCCGCATGGCCTGGCCAAGCTGTGGTCCACCGCCAAGCAGAAGCTGCGCGTGTGGCCGTTCCCGTACTGAGTTCCTGTCCGCTGGTATTTCCCGTGCTTCAACACTTACATCCAAAGGAGACAACCATGAAGCTTTCGAAACTGGTGATCGCCGCTGCCGTCGTGGCAGCCGGGACGACGAGCCTGGCCACCGGCGCCTTTGCGCAGGCCAAGGAGCAGTTCTTCCCGCTGCTGTCCTACCGTACCGGCCCCTACGCACCCAACGGTACGCCCTGGGCCAATGGCAAGCAGGACTACCTGAAGATGATCAACGCCCGCGACGGTGGCATCAACGGCGTCAAGCTGACCTTCGAGGAATGCGAGACCGGTTATGCCACCGACCGTGGTGTGGAGTGTTACGAGCGACTGAAGAGCCGCCCCGGTGTGACGCTGTTCGATCCGCAGTCCACCGGCATCACCTTCGCGCTGACCGAGAAGGCCCCGGCCGACAAGATGCCCCTGATCACGCTGGGCTACGGCCTGTCGGTGTCGCAGGACGGCATGGCCTTCAAGTGGAACTTTCCGCTCATGGGCAGCTACTGGACCGGTGCCGACATCCTGATCCAGCACATCGGCAAGAGCCTGGGTGGCCTGGACAAGCTCAAGGGCAAAAAAGTGGCCTTGGTCTACCACGACAGCCCCTTCGGCAAGGAGCCGATCCCGTTGTTGCAAGAGCGTTCCAAGATGCACGGCTTTGACCTGCAGCTGCTGCCGGTCACGGCGCCGGGTGTCGAGCAAAAAGCGACCTGGCTGCAGGTGCGCCAGAGCCGTCCCGACTACGTGCTGCTGTGGGGCTGGGGGGTGATGAACTCCACCGCGCTGAAGGAAGCGCAGGCCACGGGTTATCCGCGCGACAAGATGTACGGCGTGTGGTGGGCCGGTGCCGAGCCGGATGCCAAGGACGTGGGTGACGGTGCCAAGGGCTACCACGCGCTGGCGCTCAACAGCTCCAGCCAGCAACCGAAGGTGATCCAGGAGATCCTCAAGCATGTGCATGCCAAGGGGCAGGGCACCGGCCCGAAGGATGAAGTGGGCTCCGTGCTCTACACCCGCGGCGTGATCATCCAGATGCTGGGTGTGGAAGCCGTGCGCCGTGCGCAAGAGCGTTTCGGCAAGGGCAAGGTCATGACCAGCGAGCAGGTGCGCTGGGGCCTGGAGAACCTGGCGCTGGACCAGAAGCGTCTGGATGCGCTGGGCTTTACCGATGTGATGCGCCCGCTGAGCACCTCGTGTGCTGACCACATGGGTTCGACCTGGGCACGCGTCCATACCTGGGACGGCAAGAAGTGGAACATGTCCTCCGACTGGTACCAGGCTGATGAGCAGATCATCAAGCCCATGGTCAAGACCGGCGCTGACAAGTATCTGGCTGACAAGAAGATGAGCCGTCGTCCGGCTGGCGATTGCCAGTCTTGATGGCATCCCCCTGAGTCGCTGCGCGGCTTCCCCCTTCTCTCGCGCTGCGCGCGGGAAGGGGGACGACGCCAGCGGCCGGGCGAAGCCCGATCCACGGCGTCCGCTGGCCTGCGTACTGCCAGTGGTGTCGGACTGAAGGCAAGGGCTGCGCAGGCAGCCCCCAACCGAGAGGGTTGCAGCAGCAGCCTTCCCGATTGGCAAAGGTAAAGGCTATCCGTATGGACCCCAGAAACATCCTTCTTAACGTCAACGGCATCGAGGTCATCTACAACCACGTGATCCTGGTGCTCAAGGGCGTGTCGCTGCAGGTGCCCGAGGGGGGCATCGTCGCCCTGTTGGGCGGCAACGGCGCGGGCAAGACCACGACGCTGCGTGCCGTCTCCAACCTGCTTCAGGGCGAACGTGGCGAGGTCACCAAAGGCTCGATCGAATTGCGTGGCGAACGCATCGAGAATCTGTCGCCAGCCGACCTGGTGCAGCGCGGTGTGGTGCAGGTGATGGAGGGGCGCCACTGCTTCGCCCACCTGACCATCGAGGAAAACCTGCTGACCGGCGCCTACACGCGAAAAAGCAAGGCCGAGATCGCCGCCAATCTGGAGAAGGTCTACAACTACTTCCCGCGTCTGAAGACACGCCGCACCTCGCAGGCAGCCTACACCTCGGGTGGCGAGCAGCAGATGTGCGCCATCGGTCGCGCCTTGATGGCCAATCCGAGCATGGTGCTGCTGGATGAGCCGTCCATGGGGCTGGCGCCGCAGATCGTGGAAGAGGTGTTCGAGATCGTGAAAGACCTGAACCAGAAGGAGCGGGTCACTTTCCTGCTGGCTGAGCAGAACACCAACATGGCGCTCAAGTACGCCGACTACGGCTACATCATGGAATCGGGGCGCGTTGTGATGGACGGAGTTGCCAGTGAGTTGGCCAATAACGAGGACGTGAAGGAGTTCTACCTCGGGGTGGGGGGCGGCGAACGCAAGAGCTTCCGCGATGTGAAGAGCTACAAGCGGCGCAAGCGCTGGCTTGCATGAGGCTCCCCCCCGAAGCGGCCTGCGGCCGCCTCCCCCTCAAGGGGGCAACGCCAGTGGCCCGGCAAAGCCGGTTCCACGGCGTTCCCCGATTCGCCCGTTTCATGCGCGGCAGAGTTGCTGCACAGGGAAGACAAAGATGAGCAAACATTACGATGCGCTGGAGACGCGCGATCCGGCGCAGCGGGAAGCGGCGCTGATGGCTGCGCTGCCGGGCCAGGTGGCGCGGGCACAGCAGGCGGCGCCGGCTTTTGCGGAGATTTTGCGTGGGGTGGATGCGTCGGCTGTGACCAGCCGTGCCGCGTTGGCCCAGTTGCCGGTGACGCGCAAGCACGAGTTGCTGGAGCGTCAACAGGCGGCACGCGCGCGCGATGCGAGCGACCCATTTGGCGGTTTCTCCGCCATCGGCTGGCGCGGCCTGTTGCGCGGCAGCGGCGCACGGCGGGTTTACCAGTCCCCCGGGCCGATCTACGAGCCCGAGGGACATGCTGCCGATTACTGGCGCAGTGCGCGCGCTTTTGGCGCGGCCGGCTTCGAGGCGGGCGATCTGGTGCACAACTGCTTCAGCTACCACCTGACGCCCGGTGCCTGGATCATGGAGGCCGGTGCGCAGGCACTGGGCTGCACCGTGTTCCCGGGCGGCGTGGGCAATACCGAACAGCAGCTGGCGGCGATTGCCGACCTGCAGCCGGTGGCTTATGCCGGCACGCCGAGCTTTCTGAAAATCCTGCTGGAGAAGGCGGAGGAAACCGGCGTCCGTTTGTCGTTCACCAAGGCACTGGTCAGCGGTGAAGCGTTCCCACCCAGCCTGCGCGACTGGCTGGCTGGGCGCGGCATCACGGGTTACCAGTGCTACGCCACGGCCGATGTCGGCCTGATCGCCTACGAGACGCAGGCGCGTGAGGGACTGGTGCTCGACGAAGGCGTGATGCTGGAGATCGTGCGCCCGGGTACCGGCGTCCCGGTGCCTGAGGGCGAGGTGGGCGAGGTGGTGGTGACGGTGCTGAATCCGGATTACCCGCTGATCCGTTTCGGTACCGGCGATCTGTCGGCCGTGCTGCCGGGCGCTTGCCCCACGGGCCGAACCAACACCCGCATCCGTGGCTGGATGGGGCGGGCCGATCAGACCACCAAGGTGCGCGGCATGTTCGTGCACCCCGGCCAGGTGGCGGAGATCATCAAGCGTTTTCCCGAGGTAGGCCGAGCACGGCTGGTGGTGACGGGTGAAATGGCCAACGATGCCATGACCCTGAAAGTGGAGACGAGCAGCGGTGAACCAGAAGGACTGGTGGCACGCATTGGTCAGGTGATTCGCGATGTGACCAAGCTGCGTGGCGAGGTAGAGCTGGTGCGGCCGGACAGCCTGCCGAATGACGGCAAGGTGATTGAGGACGCGCGCAGCTACAAATAGGCCGATCTACGTAGTTCCCGCTGATGGGGCCGAAAGCGAGCGATTAAACTTTCGAAATTATTCTTAGAAGGAGTCCTTATGAAACGCTTGCTGATTCTTGCCGCTGCCGTAGCGGCGTTCGCAGTTCATGCGCAAACGGCCTTCCCCGGCACCAAGCCGATCACCATCGTTGTACCGTTCTCGGCCGGTGGCCCGACCGATCGCGTCGCGCGCGACCTCGCTGAAGCCATGCGCAAGCCCCTGGGCGGCGTGAGCATCCTGGTGGACAACGCAGCGGGTGCCGGTGGCACCATCGGTGCCAACAAGGTGGCCAAGGCCACGCCGGACGGCCACACGCTGTTCCTGCACCATATTGGCATGGCGACCAGCCCGGCGCTGTATCGCAAGCTGCCCTACTCGACCGAGAATGATTTCGAGTTCCTGGGTATGGTCAATGAAGTTCCGATGACCCTGATTGGTCGCCCCACTTTGCCGGCCAACAATTACAAGGAACTGTCCACCTGGATCAATGCCAACAAGGGCAAGATCAACCTGGGCAATGCCGGCCTGGGCGCGGCCTCGCACCTGTGCGGCTTGATGTTCCAGAACGCGCTGGGCATCGACATGACCACGGTGCCTTACAAAGGCACGGCGCCTGCGATCACCGACCTGATCGGCGGCCAGATTGATCTGCTGTGCGACCAGACCACCAACACCACCTCCCAGATCGAGGGCAAGAAGGTGAAGGCCTTCGCCGTGACCACGGCCAAACGCCTGGCCACGCCGGCACTGAAAGACCTGCCGACGCTGCAGGAGTCGGGCCTGAAGGGCTTTGATGTCAGCATCTGGCACGGCCTGTACGCCCCCAAGGGCACGCCGGCGGATGTGCTGGCCAAGATCAACACGGCACTGAAGGCCGCGTTGAAAGATCCGGAATTCATCAAGAAGCAGGAAGGCCTGGGTGCCGTGGTGGTGACCGACAAGCGCGTCGAGCCGGCCGAACACAAGAAGTTCGTGCTGGCAGAAATCGCCAAGTGGGGTCCGGTGATCAAGGCGGCCGGCGTTTACGCCGATTGATCTGCATCAACGCCGCTGCGAAAGCCACCTTCGGGTGGCTTTTTTCATGGTCTCTCTGGAGACAAACCCTAGGACACAAGGGCAGCCAGGCTGTCTACACTGGAAGGCAAAGACCAACCGGAGATGTTGTATGCCTGCTTTCGACAGTTTCAAGAAAAATCGCCGTCTTTCTCTCGTCCTGATTGCGGGTGCTGCTCATTTTTTGATAGCAAGTTCCAGCTTGGCGCAAAGTGGCTGGCCGAACAAGCCGGTGCGCATTGTTGTGCCGTTTGCACCGGGTGGGACCACCGACATCCTGGCGCGCGCTGTGGCGCCGGAACTTTCGAAAGCCTTTGGCCAGCAGTTCGTAGTGGACAACCGTGCCGGGGCCGGTGGCAACGTTGGTGCGGACATCGTCGCCAAGTCAGCGGGTGACGGCTATACCTTGCTGATGGGCACGGTCGGCACGCACGGCATCAACAAGGCGTTGTATGCCAAGCTGCCGTACGACCCGCAAAAGGATTTTGTGCCGATCACGCTGGTGGCGGCTGTGCCCAATGTGATGGAGATGAATGCCGACAAGGCGAAGGCCTTGGGCATCAACACCGTGGCCGATTTCATTAAGTATGCCAAAGCCAATCCGGGCAAGCTCAACATGGCTTCCAGTGGCAACGGCACGTCGATTCACTTGGCGGGCGAGCTGTTCAAGTCCATGACCGGCACCTTCATGACCCACATCCCCTACCGTGGTTCCGGCCCGGCCTTGCTGGACATGGTGGCCGGCAACATGGATGTGATGTTTGACAACCTGCCCTCCAGCATGGCGCAGATCAAGGCCGGCAAGCTCAAGGCGCTGGCGGTGACCAGTTCCCAGCGCTCGGCGGCCTTGCCGGATGTGCCGACGGTGGAGGAGGCGGGGCATCTCAAGGGCTTCGAGGCCAGTAGCTGGTTTGGTTTGCTGGCACCCGCGGGCACACCTGCTGATGTGGTCAACCGGATTCAGCAGGAAGTGGCCAAGTCACTCAACACGCCGGCCATCAAGGAAAAACTGCTGGCGCAGGGGGCCATCCCCAGTGGCAATACACCTGCCGAGTTCGCCAAACTGATCGATGCCGAGCACAAGAAGTGGGCGAAGGTGGTCAAGGACTCCGGCGCAAAGGTGGACTGACACCCCCGAAGCGGCTGGCGCCGCTTCCCCCTCAAGGGGGCAACGCCTGTGGCCCGGCAAAGCCGGTTCCACGGTATTTTGTGGTTAGCTCCCCCTCTGCGCCCAAGGGGGAGCGGACCTAACGGTCCGGTGCCTCAGACGCCCCAGACAATTTCCTTGCCGGCTTGTTGGCAGCGGCGCAGCATGTCGATGAAGGGGGCGACGCGCTGGCGCAGCGAGATGCCTTGCGGCTCCGGCAGCTCCTCGCCGCGCGTTGCAGCTTCCGCCTCGGCGGCCTTGCGCTCGGTTTCCTCTTGCACCACGGCCGCTTCCAGCGCGGCCAGCGCAGCTGGCATATCGGCTGGCTGCAGGATGCCCTGTTTCGCATCCACCGGCTTGCCGATGATCTGCAGCACGCGACGGCCCTGGGGCTCCAGCATGATCAGGTCGGCTGCGGCAGGGGATTTGAACTTGTAGAGCATGAAGGTGGTATTAGCTCAACGATTCGATCAGGTCGATGTACAGCTGCATGGCTTCATCGGCTGTCTTGCCCTTGAGGCCGTTCCAGGCATCCCATTTGGCGCGGCCCACGAAGTCCGAAAAGCCCGGGCGTTCGCCCTCGACGTCGCCGGTGGTGGCCTGTTTGTAGAAGGCGTAGATCTTCAGCAGGGTGGGGTTGTCAGGGCGCTCGCTGAGGTTCTTGGAGTTGGCGACAGCAGCTTCGAAGCGGGTTTGGAGATCACTCATGATGCAGACCAAAAGTTGTTAGAAAGAGGCCGTAGTGTAAGCATCCCGCAGTCGCAACAGGTGCTGGCGCTGCGACGGCTCCAGGAGCGGCGCAAGCAGACCGAGGGCGTGCTGCGCGCCGCGCAGCAACGCCACTTGGCCATTTCCCGGCTCCAGTGCATGGCGCGGATCGCGCACGTACTCGAAGCTGAGCCAATAAGTCAGGATCACGATCAGGCAGTTGGCCGTGACGGGCAATTCGCGCTCGTCAATGTTGAGCGCATGGGCTGCGCGCAGGCTCTCCAGCATGACACGCATGGCGTCGACTTGGGCCGTCATGCTCACCTGAATGGAGGTTTCCAGCAGACGATTGCGGCTGAGCAGGTCGTTCAGATCGCGGTAGAGAAAGCGGTATTGCCAAACCAGTTCGAACAGGCTGTGCATGAAGAACCAGGTATCTTCCACGTCCTGGACGCCGCCACCTGCCGGTAGCAATTCGGCCAAGGCGAGTTCGTATTGCGCGAACAAGGTGCCGACCAGCTTGTCCTTGGCCGGATAGTGGTAGTAGAGGTTGCCGGGGCTGATGCCGACTTCGCTGGCGATCAGCGCGGTTGAGACGTGGGGCTCGCCGAATCGGTTGAAGAGCGTCAGTGCTGCCTCCTGAATGCGCAGCTCCGTTTGCCGTGGCGCCTTCTTCGCCATTTCAGACGGTCTTGCGTGCGGCAGGGCGCTTGCGCGCAGGTATTTTTTTAGCCGCGACCGATCGGGCCGGGCGGGGTGATGCTGCCTTTTCCAGCGCCGTCAGGCGTGCCGCCAAGGCATCCATTTCCTTGGCCGTGGGGACGCCCAGGCCCTTGAGGGCGCGGGCAACCCGGTCCTCAAAAATGGACTCCAGCTTGTCCCATTGTCCGGTGGCACGCGTACCGATCTCATTGGCCATGCTGTTCATCTTCTGCGTCGCCACGCTCATCTTTTCCTCGGCGGCGGCCTGTGTTTTGCGTTGAATCGTCAGGCCCTCCTGCACCAGTGCATCGAACATCTTCCCCCCCTCTTGCTGGGCCTTGCTGAAGGCCGCCAGGCCAGCCAACCAGATTTCATGGGCGGAGTCCTTGATGGCATCGGGCAAGGGCGTGGTGCTGCGGGCGGATTGGGCGGGGTTGGCGGATTTCCTGGCCATGAGCTGCTCCTTGAGGTTTTGATGTGGTGCGCGGACTTTACCCCTGGCTTTGAGACTTGGATAGAGGGGGGCAAGGCATGGAATAATCTCAGCAGTAATGCGGGTGGCTTGACGCTGCCTTTTTTGACAGGGAATCTCATGATCCTCGTGACAGGTGGCGCTGGTTTCATCGGCGCCAATTTTGTTTTGGATTGGTTAGCGCAATCGGATGAACCGGTCGTCAATCTCGACAAGCTCACCTATGCCGGCAATCTGGAAAACCTGGTTTCCCTGCAGGGTGACGCGCGTCATATCTTCGTGCACGGCGATATCGGTGATACGGGACTGATGGAGAAGCTGCTGGACGAGCATCGGCCGCGCGCGGTGCTGAACTTCGCCGCCGAATCGCATGTTGACCGCTCCATCCATGGCCCTGAAGACTTCATCCAGACCAACATCGTGGGCACCTTCCACCTGCTAGAAGCCGTGCGGGCCTATTGGAATGGCCTGGAGAGTGAGGCGAAGTCGGTTTTCCGCTTCCTGCACGTCTCTACCGACGAGGTCTACGGCTCGCTCGGTGTTGCCGAGCCGGCTTTCACGGAACAACACCGGTATGAGCCCAACAGCCCGTACTCGGCCAGCAAGGCGGCGAGCGACCATCTGGTGCGGGCCTACCACCACACCTATGGCCTGCCGGTGCTCACCACCAACTGCTCCAACAACTACGGTCCTTATCATTTTCCGGAGAAACTGATTCCGCTGATGATCATCAATGCCCTGGCGGGCAAGGCACTGCCGGTTTATGGCGATGGTCAGCAGATTCGCGACTGGCTGTATGTGAAAGATCATTGCAATGCCATTCGTCGGGTGCTTGAGGCTGGACGGCCGGGCGAGGTTTACAACGTCGGCGGTTGGAACGAGAAGCCCAACATCGAGATCGTGCAGACGGTTTGCCGGCTACTCGATGAACTGCAGTCAAGAGGTGATAAGAAGTCTTACCGCGAACAGATCACCTATGTGAAAGACCGGCCCGGCCATGACCGCCGCTACGCCATCGACGCACACAAGTTGGAGCGCGAGCTGGGATGGAAGCCGGCCGAGACATTTGAGACCGGCATTCGCAAGACGGTACAGTGGTATTTAGATCACCCGGCGTGGGTTGCGCACGTGCAGTCGGGTGCCTATCGAGAGTGGGTGCAGAAGCAATACGCATGAAGATTCTGCTGTTCGGGAAAAATGGTCAAATTGGCTGGGAGTTGCAGCGAGCCCTGAGCGTTCTTGGTGAACTGGTAGCACTAGATCGACATGGGCATGATGGTTTGTGCGGTGACTTGGCTGACCTTGAAGGGGTGGCGCAGACGGTGCGCCGCTTGCGGCCTCAGGTGGTTGTCAATGCCGCCGCTCATACAGCAGTTGACAAGGCGGAAGATGAGCCGGAACTGGCGCATCTGCTCAACGCACAGGCACCAGGTGTACTGGCGCGCGAGGCTCAGCGGCTTGGGGCCTGGATGGTGCACTACAGCACCGACTATGTGTTCGATGGCAGCGGTGAAAAGCCTTGGGGCGAAACCGATAAGCCAGATCCGCTGAGTGTTTATGGAGAGACCAAGCAGGAAGGCGAGCAGCAGATCTTGCAGAGCGGATGTCGCCATCTGATCTTTCGCACCAGCTGGGTCTATAGCGCTCGCGGCGGCAACTTCGCCAAGACAATGTTAAGCCTAGCATGCGAACGTGAGCAGATCAATGTGATTAGTGACCAAGTCGGAGCGCCGACAGGGGCAGATTTGCTGGCCGACGTCACGGCACATGCTCTGCGCCAAGTGCTGCCGGTTGTCGGGCACAACGCTCTGGCCCAGTCCGGTATTTACCACCTAGCTGCCAGTGGTGAGACTTCCTGGCATGGCTATGCGCGCTTTGTGCTGGAGGTGGCCCACAAGGCAGGGGTCGAGCTGAAGGTGCCGCCGCACCAAGTGCTGCCAATTCCCAGCTCCGCTTATCTGGCGCCGGCGCGTCGGCCTCAGAATTCGCGGCTAGATACCGCCAAGTTGCGTGCGACCTTTGGTTTAAGCTTGCCTGACTGGCGGCTGGGTGTGTCGCGTATGCTGGCAGAACTCTTTGAAGATTCAAAATCATGACGCAACGCAAAGGCATCATTCTCGCTGGTGGATCCGGCACCCGGTTGCATCCAGCTACCCTGGCTATGAGCAAGCAGCTTCTGCCTGTGTACGACAAACCCATGATCTATTACCCTCTTAGCACGTTGATGCTGGCGGGGATTCGCGACATCCTGGTGATCAGCACACCGCAAGATACGCCACGGTTCCAGCAACTGCTGGGGGATGGCAGTCAGTGGGGGTTGAGCTTGCAATACGCCGTGCAGCCCAGCCCCGACGGGTTGGCGCAGGCGTTCATCATTGGCGAGCGTTTTATTGATGGCCATCCTAGTGCCTTGGTGCTGGGGGACAATATCTTTTATGGCCATGATCTCCAAAGGTTACTGAGGGATGCTGATTCGCAAGTGGATGGCGCCACGGTTTTTGCCTACCATGTGAGGGATCCGGAGCGGTATGGCGTTGTAGCTTTTGACGCACAGGGTCAGGCCAGCAGCATTGAGGAAAAGCCCCAACAACCCCGGAGTAACTACGCGGTCACGGGGCTCTATTTTTATGATGCCCAAGTGGTTGACATTGCCAAGTCTGTGATGCCCAGTGCCCGGGGTGAACTGGAGATAACTACCATCAACCAGCGTTACCTGGAGTCTGGATACCTGAAGGTTCAGATCATGAACCGCGGTTATGCGTGGCTGGATACCGGTACTCACGAGAGTTTGCTGGAGGCCAGTCAGTTCATGGCCACATTGCAACATCGGCAAGGGTTAAAGGTCGCCTGTCCAGAAGAAATCGCATGGCGTAGTGATTGGATTGCTGATGAGCAACTGCTGAGACTTTCGGAGACTCTTGACAAGAGTGGCTACGGTCGGTATTTGCGGCATCTTCTGGTAGACCGCAGCATGTTGAAATAAAAGAGAGGCTTGCTTTGAAAGTCACGCGATCGGCTTTACCGGAAGTCCTCATAATCGAGCCACGGATATTTGATGATGCGCGGGGCTATTTTTTTGAGAGCTTCAACCAGCGGGACTTTAACCAAGCCGTGGGGCAGTCGGTCCAGTTTGTGCAAGACAACCATAGCCGTTCTATTCGCAGCGTGTTGCGTGGGCTGCACTATCAGATCAAGCAGCCGCAGGGGAAGTTGGTGCGAGTGGTTCGTGGGGGTGTATTCAATGTTGCGGTGGACATTCGCAAGTCATCCGTGAATTTCGGGCGTTGGGTTGGGGTCAGGCTCACAGAGGACAATCACCGTCAACTGTGGATTCCTCCAGGCTTCGCGCATGGTTTTGTCGTGACCAGCGAGTTGGCGGACTTCCTCTATAAAGTCACGGATTACTATGCACCTCAGTACGAGCGGTGCGTTGCTTATAACGACCCCGCCATCGGTATTCGTTGGCCGCTCGATGCACCTCCACAACTCTCGTCCAGAGACCAGGAAGGGGCTCGACTGGCAGAGGCTGAGGTGTTCGAGTAGCGGGGCGTCGTTATGCCCTGAGGTAAACTGCAGGACATAATACAGAGGTGTCAAGCATGGATGTGGAAGACGAAAGCGGAGTAAGTCTGCTCGATTTGCTGGTCGTTATTGTTGAGAATCTGAGACTGTTAATCATTGGTCCCATTGTCGCGGGCTTGCTAGCCTTGGGCATTACATTCTTGGCGCCGAAAAGCTACGTCAGTAATGCCATACTGAGTCCGGCACCACTTGCGCAAGCTGCGCAAGCTGCGCAATCCTTGCAGTCTGCGCAGCAGGCCGCTGCAATGATGCTCTCGCCTGTTGTGTTGGATCCCATTATTAAGTCCTTGGGGCTATTTCAGAAGCACTCTCTTGAGGGGGCGCGTGAGGTGATGGCCACGCGGGTAAAAGCTACCGTGGGGAAAGAGGGTTTGCTGCGTTTAGATGTTATGGGGGAAACTCCAGACCGGGCGCAAGCTGTAGCCAACGCCATAATCGATGGATGGCTAAAAACCACAGTGCCCACTGGGCAGGATCGCCTTGACTTGGAGAAGCGACTGGGATATGCCAAAGTTTCACTGGAGTCTACGCGTCGGCTTCTGGATGGCCTGGCTGCTTCAGGTGGTGTTACGCTTAATAAGCCTCTTACCCGCGGCGAGGCTGGGACATCGCTCATGGCGGTGGGGGAGTTACAGGCGCGCTATCTGAATGAAGTTCTCGCGATTCCGCGTCAATTAAACGGATTGTCCCGCGAAGAGGTGATTAAGCAGTCGCCTACTTTGCCGACCGAGCCAGTCTCGATTAAAAAAGGTCAGGTGGCGTCACTGGCGTCGGTGGCTGCAGGTCTTGTTCTACTGTTTTGGGTTTTCATGCGTCAAGCATGGCGTAATGCAGAGCTTAGTCCCCAGACCGCTTCGAAGTTGATGCAGTTGCGGGCGGCGCTGAATTTACGCAATTAAGACATGCATAAAATCACCCCTGTCATCCTCTGTGGCGGCTCCGGCACACGTCTTTGGCCGCTGTCGCGAACAGGTTTCCCTAAACAATTTTTGGTGCTTTCGGGGGCTAGCAGTTTATTTCAGCAGGCGGTGGAGCGTATCCAGGGCGTGGAGGCTAGCGACATAACCTTGGGCGAAACATTGGTTGTTACCAATGAGGAGCACCGCTTTCTAGCGTTAGACCAGCTTCGAGAGCTGAAAAACACCCCGGCCACCTTGTTGCTGGAGCCTGTGGTGCGCAACACTGCCCCGGCGCTCACACTGGCTGCGCTACGCGCCATTGAAAACGACGAAGACCCCATTCTCGTCGTCACGCCGGCTGACCAGATCATCGCCGACACCGCCGCTTTTACCATCGCCTTGCGACAAAGTGTGCGAGCTGCTGCCGATGGTGATATCGTCATTCTTGGCATCACGCCAGACAGGCCCGAAACAGGCTACGGTTACATCAAGGCAAGTGCCAACGCCCAGTTGTCAGCCTTTCCTGTCGAAGGTTTTGCCGAAAAACCGGATGCCGAGACTGCTCGCCGTTACCTCCAGGGCGGTAGCTCTTACTGGAACGCTGGCATGTTCGTCCTGCGGGCCAGTACTTGGCTCAAGGCACTGGCGCAATTTCGACCCGACATAGCTCGGACCGCTGCACAAGCCTGGGCCGGAAAGACAACAGACGCTCCGTTCATACGCCCGGATAAAGTGGCCTTTGCTGCCGTGCCTGCCGAGTCCATAGACTATGCCGTCATGGAAAACTGTCCCGGTTCGGTTTTTGCTCTTCGCATGGTGCCACTGGATGCTGGATGGAGCGACCTGGGCTCCTGGGACGCCGTCTGGCAAGTGGGCCAACCCGATGTGCAAGGCAACGTCACGCGGGGCGACGTGCTGCTGGCCGACACGAAGGATTCGCTGGTTTACGCCAGCAGCCGATTAGTAAGCGCTATGGGCGTGGATCATCTGGTCATTGTGGAGACGGCCGATGCCGTGCTGGTGGTTGACCGCAACCAAAGTCAGGATGTGAAGAAACTGGTGGCCGTTCTGGAGCAGCAAAAACGGGGTGAGCGGACCCTGCACCGCAAGGTGCATCGCCCCTGGGGCTGGTATGACAGCATTGACGAGGCTGAGCGCTTCAAGGTTAAGCGTATCCAGGTCAAACCCGGTGCAAGCTTGAGCCTGCAAAAACACGACTACCGTGCAGAGCACTGGATCGTTGTCAAAGGCACGGCCGAAGTGACCTGCGGCGACAAGAAGATATTGTTGGGCGAGAACCAGTCCACCTACATTCCCTTGGGTGAAGTGCATCGCCTGGCCAATCCTGGCAAGGCCCCGTTGGAGATCATCGAGGTGCAGTCAGGCAGTTATCTGGGAGAGGATGACATCGTTCGCTTTGAAGATACTTACGGTCGAAGTTGAGCTTTCTGGCCCCTCCCCCTCTTGGTGATGGTGGGCGCGCTAAGATTGTTGTCCCGAGTTAAATGACTGAAAATACCCCCCATGCGCTTAACATTTGCCCAAATTCAGGCAATCCGCCAAACCATCCGTCGCATGCTGGTCGTGGTCTTTTTTGAGGGGGAGGGAAGAGCAAATTCTGCCTCATTGCCTTGCTGGGCAAAAGCTTGCCGAAAGTGAAATATTTCCAGGGCACCAAGCGCAAACGAGCGATGCCTACCTTGCTCATGTCTGCCGGTGTGAGTCGAGAGGTCCGCCTTTGCGCGACGATTTCCGGCAGCGGTGCTGAAGTGCAGACCCACGCGTGAATTCCAGACAATCATATGCAATTGAATCTCGATAACGAAAAAATCGCCGTCATCGGCCTCGGTTATGTCGGCCTGCCTTTGGCGGTGGAGTTCGGCAAGCAGCGCCAAGTGCTGGGCTTCGACATCAACGCGGCGCGCATCGCCGAGCTGCAAGCCGGGCGCGACAGCACGCTAGAGGTGGCACCCGAAGAGCTTAAAACCGCCCTGCACCTGCGCTATACCACCAGCCCGGACGACTTACGTCAATGCAAGGTCTTTATCGTCACCGTGCCCACCCCGGTGGATCAGGCCAACAGGCCCGACATGACGCCGCTTGTCAAGGCTAGCGAGACCGTGGGCAAGGTCATGCAGCAAGGCGCGGTCGTCATCTATGAATCCACCGTGTACCCCGGTGCGACGGAGGAAGTGTGCGTGCCCGTGCTGGAGAAATTCTCCGGGCTAAAGTACCTCGGCAGTTCGCAACCCCTACCCAGCTCGGGTTCTCTTCCTCGCCCCTCAGGAGAGAGGGGGGGGGGTGTCTTCCACTGCGGCTACAGCCCCGAGCGCATCAATCCTGGCGACAAAGAACATCGTCTACCTACCATCAAGAAGGTGACCAGTGGCAGCACACCTGAAGTGGCGGAGGCTGTGGATGCGCTCTACCGGCAAATCATCACCGCCGGTACCCACAAGGCCGGCAGCATCAAGGTGGCTGAGGCGGCCAAGGTCATTGAGAACACCCAGCGCGACGTCAATATCGCGTTGATGAACGAACTTAGCCTCATCTTCCGAAAACTCGGTATTGACACGATGGAAGTGCTGCAAGCTGCCGGAACCAAGTGGAACTTCTTGCCTTTTCGTCCCGGCCTAGTGGGCGGGCACTGCATAGGAGTGGATCCGTATTACCTGACGCACAAGGCGCAGGAAGTGGGCTACCACCCCGAAGTAATTTTGGCTGGCCGCCGCATCAATGACAGCATGGCTAGCCACGTGGCAGACGAGACGGTCAAACTCATGCTGCGCAAAAATCTGCCTGTGCTCGGCGGCAAAGTGCTGGTGCTGGGCCTGACCTTCAAGGAGAATTGCCCCGACCTGCGCAACACTAAAGTGGTGGACATTGTCAAAGCCCTGCAAGGTTACAACACCCAGGTGGACGTGTACGACCCATGGATCAATTTGGAAGAGGCTGCGCATGAATACGGCTTGCAATGTCTGAACGCCCCCCCGCGTCCAGGCCAATACGCCGCCATCATCTTGGCCGTGGGGCATCACCAGTTCGTGGCCTTGGGCGAGCAGGGCATTAAGGCGTTGGGTCAGCCGGGCGCCGTGTTGTTTGACGTGAAAAGCATATTGCCGCTCGGCGCAGCAGACGGGCGGCTGTAAAAATGAAAATCCTCCTGACCGGCGCCGCCGGTTTCATTGGCATGCACACATGCCTGCGTCTGTTGAGTCGCGGCGACCAAGTGGTGGGCGTTGATAATCTTAACGACTACTATGACGTCACTCTCAAAGAGGCTCGCTTGGCGCGCCTCACCGGCCACTCCAATTTCAGCTTCCACAAGCTCAGCGTGGAAGATCGCCAAGGCATGGCCGAGCTGTTTGGGCGAGAGCAACCTCAGCGCGTTATTCACCTTGCAGCCCAGGCCGGGGTGCGCTATTCGCTAACCAATCCGCACGCCTATATTGATGCCAATCTACAGGGTTTCACCAATGTCTTGGAGGGTTGCCGGCACAACGGTGTGGAGCACCTAGTCTACGCAAGTAGCTCCAGCGTGTACGGCGGCAACACTGCCTTGCCGTTCAGCGAGCACCACAACATCGATCACCCCGTCAGTTTGTATGCCGCGACAAAAAAAGCCAACGAGCTGATGGCCCATACCTACAGCCATCTGTTTCGGCTGCCAACCACCGGCCTGCGCTTCTTCACGGTCTATGGTCCTTGGGGGCGGCCCGACATGGCGCTGTTTCTTTTCGCTAAGGCCATTCTTGATGACCAGCCCATTGACGTCTTCAACCACGGCCAGATGGTGCGCGACTTCACTTACATTGATGACATCGTGGAAGGCATTATCCGCGTCATCGACAAACCCGCCACACCCAACCCAGCGTTTGACGCTGCCAATCCAGACCCCGCCACCAGTAACGCGCCTTACCGCGTATTCAACATCGGCAACAATCAGCCTACGCCCTTGATGGACTACATCAACGCGCTGGAAACGGCTTTGGGCAAGATGGCTCAGAAGAGTTACCTGCCTATGCAAGCAGGGGACGTGCCGGCTACAGCCGCGAATACGGATGAACTCAATGACTGGGTGGGGTTCAAGCCAAATACGCCGGTCCTTGAGGGGGTGGCAAAGTTTGTGCGCTGGTATCAAAGTTGGCGTGCCTCAGCTGACGATTATTGAAGATCTCGATGAATCCCTCAACAAATTGATTTAACGACCAACGAACTTTTATGCTTTCCAGACAATCCATCCTTATCACCGGCGGCACCGGATCCTTCGGCAAAGCATTCGTCAAGACAATTTTGGCCCTCTACCCTGATGTTAAGCGTCTTGTCGTTTTCAGTCGGGACGAGCTCAAGCAGTTCGAGATGTCGCAGCAATTCTCCGAGTCGCAATACCAAGCCCTGCGTTACTTCATCGGCGATGTGCGTGACGCAAATCGTCTCCGCCGGGCCATGGAAGGCATAGACGTGGTCATTCATGCTGCAGCACTCAAGCAGGTGCCAGCAGCAGAGTACAACCCATTTGAGTGCATCAAGACCAATGTTCTGGGTGCGCAGAACGTCATCGAAGCTTGTCTTGATGCCGGCGTCAAACGCGTGGTGGCCCTGTCCACTGATAAGGCAGCGGCACCCATTAACCTTTACGGCGCCACCAAGCTTTGCTCAGACAAGCTCTTTACAGCGGCGAACAACATTCGCGGTCACCGTGATCTGCGCTTCAGCGTGGTCCGTTATGGCAACGTCATGGGTAGCCGCGGTTCGGTCATACCGTTCTTTCTGGAGCGCCGCAAAACGGGAATCCTTCCAATTACCGATCCAGCCATGACCCGTTTCAACATCAGTCTGCAAGATGGTGTGGATATGGTGTTGTGGGCACTGGAGAATGCGCAGGGGGGCGAAATTTTTGTGCCCAAAATCCCCAGCTATCGCGTCACAGATGTTGCCCGTGCGATTGGCCCAGATTGCGAGTACCCGGTTATCGGCATCCGGCCTGGGGAAAAAATCCATGAAGAAATGATCACTGTCAGCGACAGTTTCAACACGGTGGATCTTGGTAAATATTTCGCCATTCTGCCCTCTGCCGGCGCGCATTCGGTTGAGAGCTACTGCGCAGCCCATGGGGGCCAGCCTGTTCCACCCGGCTATGCCTACGATAGCGGCAGCAACAATGACTTTTTGACGGTGGAGCAACTGCAGCAGCTGATTGCTGAGCATGTTACGCACTCTGACGTAGGTAACGCATGATTCCTTACGGGCGGCAAGAGATCACTCAGGCAGATGTCGACTCTGTAGTCGCAGTGCTGCAGTCAGACTTTCTGACCCAAGGGCCAGTGGTGCCACACTTCGAGCAGCTGGTTGCCGATTACTGCGGTGCCACGCACGCGGTGGCGGTCAATAGCGCTACCTCGGCACTGCACCTTGCCTGTCTGGCACTCGGCCTCGGGCCGGACGACTGGCTCTGGACCACCCCAATCACCTTTGTGGCCTCGGCCAACTGCGGTCTGTACTGCGGCGCCCAGATTGATTTCATTGACATTGATCCGTGCACCTACAACCTGTGCCCAGAGGCGCTTGAGCGCAAGCTGATCGATGCCGAAAAGACGGGGCGGCTGCCGAAAATAGTTGTGCCTGTGCATCTGTGCGGCCAGCCGTGCGACATGCAGGCCATCCACACGCTAGCCCAGCGTTACGGTTTCAAGATCATCGAAGACGCCTCGCACGCCATCGGTGGGCGTTATAAGGGCGAGCCGATTGGCAACGGCCGGTATAGCGACATCACCATCTTCAGCTTTCATCCAGTAAAAATAATCACCACCGCCGAAGGCGGCATGGCATTGACCAACGATGCGCAACTTGCTGAGCGCATGGCCTTGTTGCGCAGCCACGGCATCACTCGCGACCCAACGCGCATGACGCACGGGGCCGATGGCCCCTGGTACTACCAGCAAATCGAACTCGGCTTCAACTACCGTATGACTGAACTCCAAGCCGCCCTGGGTGTCAGCCAGATGGAGCGCCTAGACCAATATGTAACCTGGCGTCACCAGTTGGCTCGTCGGTATGATGGGTTGCTGGATGGCCTGCCCGTCACCAAGCCGTGGCAGCACCCGGACAGCTACTCCGGCCTGCACCTGTATGTGATTCGCCTGCAGTTGGACAAGATCAGCCGCAGTCATCGCGAGGTTTTTGATTCGCTGCGGGAGCAAGGCATTGGTGTCAACTTGCACTACATCCCCGTGCACACTCAGCCTTATTACGAGCGCATGGGTTTCAAGACGGGGGATTATCCGCATGCTGAAAACTATTATCGCGAAGCAATCAGCCTGCCTATGTATCAAACGTTGACGGATGAACAGCAAGACAAGGTTATTGCTGCTCTTAAAGTCGCGCTTGCCTCATGAAAATCGCACTGGGTACAGTTCAATTTGGGCTTGAATACGGTGTCGCCAATCAGACGGGTCGGGTGCCGCTTGATGATGTCAGAAATATCCTTGAGGATGCCGCCGCTCATGATGTCGATACATTAGACACTGCCATTGCCTATGGCGACAGTGAAAGCACCCTCGGTCAAGCAGGCGTGGGTGGCTGGAACGTAGTCACCAAACTGCCCATGCTGCCAGAAAGTTGCACAGATGTTGCCGGCTGGGTCGAGGTGCAGATAGAAGGCTCACTCGGCCGTCTTGGTGTTACCCAGTTGCATGGTGTTCTGCTTCACCGCCCTGACCAATTGCTGGGGCCGCATGCCAAGCTACTGTATGTGGCACTTCAACGCCTCAAGGACCAAGGCCTCGCCCGGAAAATTGGAGTGTCAGTTTATGGCCCAGAAGAGCTGGATAGACTCATTGGTGAGATGCAGTTTGACCTAGTGCAAGCACCGTTGAATATTCTGGACCGTCGCCTGGTGGAGTCTGGCTGGGCCCGGCGGCTGATGAACCTGGGCATCGAATTGCATGTTCGTTCTGCATTCTTGCAAGGCTTGCTGTTGATGGAGGCAGATCAACGTCCTGAAAAGTTTGCGCGCTGGAATGCTACTTGGTCCGAATGGGCGCGATGGCTTGGTGAAACCGGGCTAACACCGATTCAGGCCTGCCTGGCGTACGTCTTGGGCGTTGAAGAGGTTAGCAGGGTTGTGGTGGGCGTTGACAGCGTCAAGCAGTTCCAAGAAATTCTTGCCGCGTCCCACTCAGCATTGCCAAGCCTGCCTAACTGGCCGCAACCCATCGATGCAAACTTGATCAATCCAAGCCGCTGGAGCCAGTTATGAAAGTTGTTGCCATTGTCCAGGCCCGCATGGGCTCAACCCGTCTGCCCAACAAGGTGATGAAGCCGATTGGTGGCGCTCCTATGATCGAGGTGCTGTTGGCTCGCTTGGCGCGTGCCAAGGAAGTCACTGAGATCATGGTGGCCACCTCGGTGGATCCGCGCAATCAACCTCTGGCTGACCATGTGATGGCCTTGGGCTACAAGTGCTACCGGGGCAACGAAAATGATGTGCTTGACCGTTATCTTCAGGCTGCCATGTCGGCAAGTGCTGATGTGGTGGTACGGATCACCGGAGACTGTCCTCTGGTTGACCCAGCGTTGGTGGATGATGTCGTTCGCCAGTTCAGGGCCTCCGGCGTGGACTATTTCAGCAATATTTCGCCACCGACTTTCCCGGATGGCTTGGATATTGAAGTCTTCACCTTGGCTGCGTTGGCAAAGGCCGCCCAACAAACTAACAAGCCTTTTGACCACGAGCATGTGACCCCCTACCTGCGCGAGTCCGGCCACTTCAAACAAGCTGGCATGCAACACGGCGAAGACCTTTCAGGCTTGCGCTGGACCGTGGACGAGCCAGCAGACTATGCGGTCGTGTCCAAAGTGTTTGAGCACTTTGCCCCTGACATTCACTTCAGTTGGCTGCGGGTTTTGCAATTGCAGCGCAGTCAGCCTGAAATTTTCAACGCCAACCAAAACCTGATTCGTAATGAAGGAGCCACCATGGGCACCGGCCAAAAACTCTGGAAACGCGCCAAGCAAGTCATCCCCGGCGGCAACATGCTACTCTCCAAGCGCGCCGAGATGTTTTTGCCGGAACAGTGGCCCGCATACTTCAGTAAAGCCAAGGGCTGCAAGGTGTGGGACCTGGATGGCAATGGATATATCGACATGTCTATCATGGGCATTGGCACCAACATCTTGGGCTATGGCCACCCTGAAGTGGATGCCGCCGTGCAGCAAACGGTGGCTGCTGGCAATATGTCCACATTCAACTGCCCTGAAGAGGTTTATCTAGCCGAGAAGCTGGTTGAGCTTCACACATGGGCGGACATGGTCCGGCTGGCCCGATCGGGGGGCGAGGCCAACGCCATTGCCATCCGCATCGCGCGGGCGGCCTCGGGCAAAGACAAGGTGGCCGTTTGTGGCTATCACGGGTGGCACGACTGGTATTTATCCGCCAACCTGGGCGATGGTGAAAACCTAGCCGGCCATCTGCTGCCAGGCCTTGACCCCAAAGGTGTACCGCAAAACCTGCGCGGCACCGTGTTCCCATTCAACTACAACAACTATGTCGAGCTTGAGGCGTTGGTAAACACGCAAGACATCGGCGTCATCAAGATGGAAGTGGTTCGGAATAAGGGGCCAGAAAATAACTTTTTGCAAAAAGTGCGCAAGCTCGCAACAGACCGCGGCATCGTCTTGATTTTTGACGAATGCACCTCGGGCTTTCGTCAGACCTTTGGTGGTTTGCACAAAATGTACGGCGTAGAGCCTGACATGGCCATGTTTGGCAAGGCACTCGGCAATGGTTATGCCATCACGGCCACCATTGGCCGCCGCGAAATTATGGAGGCCGCCCAATCCACCTTCATCAGCAGCACCTTCTGGACTGAGCGCATTGGTCCCACTGCAGCATTGAAGACGCTGGAAGTCATGGAGCGCCTGCAGTCTTGGGACACCATTACCCAGGTTGGTTTGCAAATCCGCCAGCGTTGGCAACAACTCGCGGATAAGCATGGCCTCAAGATCGACCATTGGGGTTTGCCCGCGCTCACAGGTTTTACCTTCCAAAGCCCCAATGCCTTGGCGTATAAAACACTGATCACCCAAGAGATGCTGGCCAAAGGCTATCTGGCCGGCAATAGCGTGTACGTTTGCACCGAACACACGCCAGAAATCGTGAATGGCTTCTTTGACGCGCTCGACCCGGTGTTCGCGCTGATCAAGGACTGTGAAGACGGCCGCGATGTGATGAGTCTGTTGAAAGGACCGGTGTGCCATGGTGGCTTCAAGCGGCTGAACTAAAACGCTGATGAAAATCGCTTTCCGCGCTGATGCATCTCTGCTGATGGGCAGCGGCCATGTCATGCGCTGTCTGACCTTGGCTGATGCCCTCAAGGCCCGGGGGGCGCAATGCCACTTCATTAGCCGTGAGCACCCTGGCCACTTACTGGGCGTCATCCGCCAGCACGGTTTTGCCGTCACAGCCTTGCCGGCTGCATTGCGCCAGCCGGCAGCCCGCACCCAAGATGCCAGTGACCGCGTCAACGAGCCGGTCCACGCGCCATGGCTGGGCTGCGACTGGCAAACCGACGCGCAACAAACTGGCGCCATTCTGGCTGGCCTGCAGCCTGACTGGTTGGTCGTGGACCATTACGCGCTCGACCAACGGTGGGAAGCCGCCTTGCAACCACATTACCAAAAACTGCTGGTCATCGACGACCTGGCAGATCGCCCACACCACTGTGACTTGTTGTTAGATCAAAACCTGGGCCGCCAGTCACAGGACTATGCCGGCCTAGTACCTAAAAAGAGTCAAGTGTTGACTGGCCCTCACTACGCCCTGCTGCGCCCCGAATTTGCCGCGTTGCGCCCCTACAGCCTGCAACGCCGCCAACTGCCGGCGCTCAAACACTTGCTTATCACCATGGGCGGCGTGGATCAGCCCAATGCCACTGGCCAAGTGCTGCAGGCTCTCAGGGCCTGTCCCTTGCCGTCAGATTGTCGTATCAGCGTGGTCATGGGGCTGCAAGCGCCATGGTTGCGGCAAGTGCGGGAACAAGCCCAAGACATGCCGAGACCAACCGAGGTGTTGGTGAATATCACCGACATGGCCCAGCGTATGGCGGACAGCGACTTGGCCATTGGTGCGGCGGGCAGCACTTCGTGGGAGCGGTGCTGCCTCGGCTTGCCTACTTTGATGGTAGTGCTGGCTGATAATCAGCGGGGTATTGCATTTGGTCTTGAACATGCAGGCGCTGCTATTTCCCTGGATCTGAAAGAAGGTGATCAATTTGCCAGGATATTGATAGATGCAGTTGGCCATCTGGTCAACAATGAAGCTGCGTTGATATCCCTTAGTCAAGCCTCATCAATGGTAACCAATGGTTGCGGCACAAATTTTGTAGCCGCTCAAATGCTAGGCAAACATGCGCTATGAAATTCACCATCTTGTGCAGTGATGCGTTGCATCCAGTCAACTCATACCTTCAGTCATGGATAGAGGCGCACAAAGACCAGCATCAAATTGATCTGGTTCGATCAAAGTCTGAATTAAGCCACGGTAACATTTTGTTCTTGATCTCGTGCTCAGAAATAGTGACTGAAGCAGACCGGCAACCCTACGCAAAATCTCTGGTAATTCACGCCAGCGACTTGCCACATGGCAGAGGCTGGAGTCCGCATATCTGGCAAATAATTGGTGGGGCGACAACGCTCACCCTCACCTTGCTAGAAGTTGCCAACAAGGTCGATAGTGGTGACATCTGGAAGAAACTCGAAGTCATAGTGAACAAAGATGCTTTGTGGAACGAAATAAACCACTTGGTATTTGATGCTGAACTCAAACTCATGGACTTTGCAGTTAAAAACTTTGGCGCCATAAAGCCGCAGTCACAGTCAACCGCCATTGAGCCAACTTACTACCCCAAGCGCAGCCCAACAGACAGCAAAATTGACCCGCAAAAAAGCATTCAGGATCAGTTTGATCTGATTCGGGTATGTGACCCCGACAGATTTCCTGCTTACTTCGAACTGCATGGCTGCAAATACAACATCAGACTGGAAAAAGCCTAATGTCTAAATCGATAACTATCGACGGCCGCGTCATCGGCGCAGAAATGCCGCCATACGTCATTGCCGAAATGTCAGCCAACCACAACGGCAACATTGAAGCCGCCTTCAAAATCATAGAGGCCGCCAAACAGGCTGGTGCCGACGCCGTCAAGCTGCAAACCTACCGCCCCGACACCATTACCCTGAACTGCGACTCTGAAGATTTCCGCATCCACGGCGGCCTATGGGACGGCCGCACGCTCTACGATCTTTACCAAGAAGCTCACACGCCATGGGAGTGGCATGCTCCGCTGTTTGAGCGCGCGCGCAAACTCGGCATCACCATCTTCAGCTCACCCTTTGACAATACCGCCGTCGATCTGCTCGAAGACCTCAACGCACCGGCCTACAAGATTGCGTCATTTGAGGCCGTCGATCTACCGCTGATCAAATACGTAGCCAGCACTGGCAAGCCCATGATCATCTCCACGGGCATGGCCAATGCCGAAGAAATTCAGGAAGCCATTGATGCCGCCCGGGGTGGCGGCTGCAAAGAGCTGGCCATCCTGCACTGCGTCAGCGGCTACCCTGCACCCGCAGACGACTACAACCTACGGACCATCCCGGACATGATCCAGCGCTTTGGTTTGGTCACCGGCCTTTCTGATCACACGCTGGACAACACCACCGCCATCACCAGCGTGGCCGTGGGGGCAGCGATCATTGAAAAGCATTTCACGTTAGATCGTAGCGGTGGCGGGCCGGATGACAGTTTTTCGCTGGAGCCAGCAGAGCTGGCAGCACTTTGCCAAGGTGTTCGTGACTCGTGGAATGCATTGGGCTCAATCAAGTATGAGCGAAAGTCAAGTGAACAAGGAAATGTGAAATTTCGCAGGTCGCTGTATTTCATCCGACCTTTGAAGGCGGGAGATACGATTGCACCAGAATCCATTAAAAGTGTAAGACCTGGATTCGGGTTGCCGCCCAAGGATCTCTCCTCTGTGATTGGACGACGGGTTCTGCGAGATGTTGATTTTGGCCAACCTGTGACGCGCGAAATTCTGGGGGATCTGTCGAATAATGAGTAATGTCAAAAGTCGCGTGGTGCTTGGTTTTGATAGCTGGGTGGGTGGCGCCCATAATTTTCAACGACTGGTTCCTGCGTTTAAGGCGGCGGGGTTTCAACTCAAGCTTCTACATATTGGCTCTTGGGGCGGGGATGTCGACAGGCCATCGCATGAATTTGTTATGGATTTGGAGGTGAGTGATGTTTCTCATTACGGCGGTTTAAGTTTGCCAGATATCATTGATCTGGAGAAGCCAAGCGCAGTACTGTTCCTGTCAAATGATGTTTTTGCGCACAGAGCATTCAATAGATATTGCCAGTTAAAACACATTCCAACCGTGCATCTGTACCATGGCTTGGTTGGGATTCAGTCGGTGCAAAATGCTCGGTTATACAAGGTCAATCCAATAAATCAGATGCGCTATGTTTTTGAGAGAATTCCCAAGGCGCTCAAAAAGATATGGCCCTTGTACGCTCGCTCACTTCTCGTTACGGCAGCACCTCTAAAGGACTGGTTGAGATTTTTTGCCGATATTGTGAATTTGACGTTGGGAAGATATATATCCAAGGCTGCGATAGACTCCAGGGCAAATGCTTGTGCTGTATATACGCAGTCGGATGTCAGACATGCAGTTGAAAAATATGGCTACACGCCAAATAACGTGCATGTTGTCGGCAACCCGGATCTAAGTAGGTTTGGTTTGAGTGAGGAGATATTGGGTAGGTGGGGGGCTCTGGCGCGAAAGACTGAGAATGAAATTGTGTATATCGATACGGGTTTGATTTATGCGGGCATGGTTTTTTCTGGTCCCGAAGACTTTCTCTTGCATCTGACCAAGCTGGCTGGATCGCTGCAGAGTAAGGGTTTTAAACTTGCCGTCAAACTTCATCCAGATCATTTCCGAACCGAGATGCCAGCAGAAATTTCCAAAAATGGAATTCGTGTCATTGACGACAATGACTTTGTTCCATCATTGCTGAAATGCAGGGCATCAATTGTCGAGCCGTCCACAGCCGCGCTAATACCAGCTCTGCTGGGGGCGCCTGTCTTGATGGCTGCGTTTGGAAAATTGCAAAATCAAAAATACGGGGAAGTGTTGATGGACTATCCGCGTTCGGCCACACTCACCGATGCATCTACAGTGTCTGACTCCATCGCGAATATTGAGAGACGTAATTCCGGCGACGTGCCGGCGTGGATCGAAAAGAATTCGGGCCCCTTGCCAGCGAATAAAATGCCGGACCGGGTTGCCAACCTTTTAAAAAATCTCGCCGTGGATTAGTTTGCGCTCTATGCTTTATTCCGGTAAAACAACAATTACGCCACAACACAAGTCAATCAGTGCAAGCTGGCTGCTTGTCGTGCTGTATGTGTTCTGCCTGCTGCCGCTATCCATAAATGGTTTTGGAGTTAACTACATATTCATCCTTATTCCATTTGTCGCATCGATTTCAGGGAAAAACACGATAAAACCAAATCGAAGCTTGATTCTTTATATTTGCGGATGTGTATTGGTGTTTGCGCTGGCCTCGCTGTATCAAATTGATTGGCTTGGGTATTTTGATAGGCGATTAATTAGCTTTATCTTGTTTCTGGCAATGTTTGCTATGTGTTTCGTTCGACTGTCAAACAGGCATGTCAAGTCGTTCAAAATGGCCGTCATGATGGTGGCCACGTATTTCGCCCTGCAGTCCATTACTTTGTTCATATTTCTGGGGGCGGAGGCTTTGCACTTTGAGGCGAAGGACATGGTTGGTGGACAGCGGTATGGTTTTGTGTACATTCTGGCATTCTGGGTTCTCTGGTACGATGCCGTTTTGATCAAATCATGGTTTGTGAAATATGCGGTATTGCTGCTTTTGGTGATCGGCTTATTTCTGACTTTCTCGCGTGCATCTATCGTTGCCTTTGGTTTTAGTTGCATAATTGCTGTCGCCCACGCATTCATCGCAACCCGAATTTCTCCTGCGAAATTCTTCAGATTCGTTGCGTCTTCGTCTCTGTTTGTAATGGTCGGCGTCTTTGCCATGTACGAACTCGCGCCCATTGTTTTTGAATTTTTCGAGGTGCGACTGATTGAATATGTCGCCTCAGGAGATTCAGCCGAAGCTCTCAATGATCCCGAGACCTCGGGTGGGATCCGGCTATTCATATGGTCGAGCATCTCCGAATTTGTCTTGCGAAACCCCGTGACAGGTGCGGGCTTCTTGGGGGTATGGGTGCTGAATCTGTTCGGAGAGGATGGTGGGTCATCGCATAGTCAGTACTTTGACGTTCTGTTTCGAGTAGGCCCTTTTCTCTTTCTTGGCTATCTGTATTTCTTGCTCGGAATGCTCAAACACTTTAAGAAAGCCGCCCCCGATTTCTTTGTGGCACTGGCTGGGATTCTGGTTTATGGTTTATTCCATGAGACATTCAAAGAATCGCATGGGGCTTTCATTTTTGCAATGTTGTTCGCGATTTGGATGCAGCGCGCAAATTTGCATGAACTATCCAGCATTAATAAGTGATTTTAGTGGTGACTCAAACAATGACAGAAAATTTTCTGAAAAATTATTACGAACGAGATTCTGAGCGCTTTTGGGATCCCGCAAAAGGGCTAACCGGGAGGGATTTGGATGTTTATCCCTTGTTGGAGAATCTCAGTGGCAAGGTATTGGAGTATGGATGTGGCTCGGGCTCCCTGTTATTAGGGCTGGCGCGTGAAAATAGATTCAGCCAGTGCCAAGGTATCGATATCAGTGAAAATGCACTGACAAAAATAAAAGCCTCTTGGTTGTCGACGGAAGGAGGCAGGGAAAATCCAGAAAAGGTAAAGGTGTCTTCCCCTACTCACGACAGATTGCCCGACATTCCTTCCGGCTATTTCGATGTGGTTATTTCCGTAGCAACGATTGAGCATGTTATCGATCCCTATATCGTATTGGACGAATTGCATCGGATCGCAAAACCAGATGGGGTATTGATCTGTAGCGTTCCTAATTACGCTTACCTCAAGCATCGTGTTCAGCTTCTGTTTGGCGTTCAGCCGCGCACTGGAACCGATGAGCCAGTAGAGAAATGGCGTGAGGAGGGCTGGGATGGCATGCACCTGCATACTTTTACAAAATCATCCTTTGCGACGCTGTTAAAGGACTGCGGTTGGGAGCCTGGGCGTTGGTTGGGATGTGGCACCCGTTTTAACTCGATTGGTCTCGGCGTTCTACGGCGTCGCTTCCCAGGACTTTGGTCGGGCGAGCTCATTGCAGCTTGCAGAAAGCGTTGACATTGATGAAACCTAATCTCAAGACAAGCCTGCCTCAGGAAATAAACCGTCACATCCGTGACGGTAGCCATTTGGTCGGCGATGATTTCAATAAAGAACAACTGGCCTTGTGGTTTGCACAAGAGCAGGAGGCCTTTTACGAGGGTGATGCCGGAAATAGTGAGGAAGACCCATGGTACGCCTATATGCGTTATGTGAACGATGTGCTAGGCTTCTCAGTCGTTGCACGTGAGATTGCGGCGCCCAAGGATATGCTTGTGCTCGGCCCCGGCTCTGGCAAGGAGGTCGAGCACTTTTCACGCGCGAACCCGGAGTGCAGGCTGAATTTCCTGGAGGCCTCCACGAATTTTCAGTCCGAACTGCGCGAGCGCTTTCCTGGTTCCCGTATTGTCGTCCCTCGATATACCGGCGATATTGATCTGGGCAGTGGCAGCCAAGACATAGTGTGTGCTTTTTCGGTCCTTCACCACGTGCCGAATGTGAGCCGAGTGCTCGCCGAAGTCGGCCGTGTCACGCGTCCCGGTGGTTTGCTGATGGTCAGGGAGCCCTGTTCTTCAATGGGCGACTGGCGTGGGCCGCGTTCCGCCACACCCAATGAACGAGGCATCAGCCGCAAACTGTTGATTCAGTTTGCTGGGAGCGCTGGCTTTACTCTTGAGCGCAGGCCCACGCCAATCATCTTGGAGCCCATCAACAAGGTGCTCAAGAAAACCATCGGTTTTCGTCGTCTGCCCTTTGCTGCGCTGTACTTTGTCGATCGGATGGCCTCGGGATTGTTGTCCTTCAACGATCACTATTGGCGAGATACCTGGGCTACCAAGCTAGGCCCATCTTCCTACTTCTATCTTTTTAGGAAGAGGGCCTCCGGCGATGTGTGCGGCATAGCCGGCGACACTGGCTCTAAGTGAAGCGCTTAGTCTATTTTTCGCTGCTTTATGCGGGCTCGGCCACTGTATTGAGGGCGTTAGGGTTCGTGCTATCGCTATGGATGGCGCGAACCTTGACACAGGAAAGTTACGGTGCTTGGGGATTGATTTACGCCAGCCAAACGGGTATCGCAACCTTCGGCCTAGTGGGTATTCAGGAGGCTGTGGTCGGGCTGTTGAAGCACCAACGTGGCGAGCACAAACGGCGTCGACTTTATGCGGCGGCCAATGCGGCGTTTCTTCGAACGGTCGGCGTTACTTTACTGGTGGCGGCGGTCTACAGTGGGTTTTTCCTGGTGCCAAAGAGTTCGGGGGCGGCCGGTGTGATCGGTGTCCTGATCTCTGGTGCGCTGTTGGCATTTGCTACGCTACAGGCCCAGATTATCCGTTTGGAGGAGGATCATCTGGGTTCACTGAGCTTTAGCTTCGGCGTGCCACTTGCCGGGCTCTTGGGCAGCTTCGGGGTATTCGCGATCTACCGTTCCATTGAGGGGTTTTTCGTCGGTTCGGCGATAGCCATGATCATTGCGGTGCTAGTTCTGCAGGGGCGATCGAAAGTCAGATTGATAGGCCGTTTGGTCGAAGTTCCCGATCGTGTCCTGCGCATGCAGGTGCTCAGTCGGCTAACGCCCTTCATTGCCGTCGCGTTCTTCGGCTGGCTCAGTGGCTACGGCAACACGTTCTTTGTTGATCAGATATTCGATTCAGCGGAAGTGGCCAGACTGACTTTTGTGCTCACCATTGGCTCGATGATCCAATTGGTCTCATCGGCCCTGAACCAAGTTTGGAGTCCCCGTTTCTTCAGCCTCATGAGATCGCAGCCGTTCGACGCAGTCGAAAGGCGCAACCAGCGCTTCTTCAATTCCCTGGCTTTAGTACTCGGCGCCTTAACCGGACTTTGCGTTGTCGGTCTCCCGCCTCTTCTGCGCTTCGTGGGTGGCAACCTAACGGCCTATACATCGATGCATATCGAACTGTTTCTGGTGGCGTCTGGTTACATCGTCCTTGCGCCTTGGTCGCACTGCCAGAATTACTTCTTGGCGCACGACAAAGGCAAGCTCCTGTTGCGTGTAGTAATTGTCACAAGTGTGATCGGCATTGGCGTGTGGCTGGCCCTCATGTGGTTGTTGGGTCCAATGGGAATATACGTAGGTTTCTTTGCTCAAATGCTCTTGCGCTCAGTGGGCATTGCGCTGGCTGCACGCGGACAATGGCCGGTGCGCATCGGCTGGGGTGGAGTCGCTGCCGGCATGCTGCTCGCTGCCATAGGCCTTCTCATCGCAATGATCTAATCTTCGCAGCCTACCAAATTAATATTCATTTACATCCATGTGCGGCATAGCGGGTATCGCCTCCATTCGTAGCATTGATCAACGTGACTGGCTTTCTTTGGCTTCAGATGTTTTACATCATCGTGGCCCTGATGCCTCGGGACAATGGTGGTCGGCCGACGGCCGTGTCGGGTTGGCGCATCGGCGTCTGGCCATCATCGATTTGTCCCCTGCGGGGCGGCAACCCATGGAGGACGAGACCGGTGAATTGCACGTTGCCTTCAATGGTGAGATCTATAATTATCGCGATCTTAGGGCCGAGCTTCAGCGCCTCGGCCATTGCTTCCGCTCTGAAAGCGATACCGAAGTGCTGCTCGCGGCCTATCGGCAATGGGGGGAAGACTGTCTTTCCCGTTTGAATGGAATGTTCGCTTTTGCGCTCCATGACGCTCGCCGAAGCAAGCTATTTATGGCACGAGATCGCGCTGGGGAAAAGCCACTTTACTACTGGGCTCACGGCGGCGCCATAAGTTTTGCCTCCGAATTGAAGGCGTTGATGCAGGCCCCTGCTTTAGAGCGCCGCATCGACTCGGAATCGTTCGATTGTTTCCTCGGCCTGGGTTTTGTACCGGGAAACAGGTCGATTTTGAAGTCGGTTCGCAAGTTGCCGCCGGCGCACGCGCTGCGCTTCGATTTGTCTGGTGGGACGGTTGACATCTGGCGCTACTGGTCGCCTCCGGTCTCTCTTGATCCTGCGCATATTCCAGCCGATGATGAACTGGTTGATGAGCTAGAGACGCTTTTACAACAGGCAGTTCAGCGTCAACTCGTTGCTGATGTGCCCGTCGGTATTCTGCTGAGTGGCGGTCTCGATTCGAGCATCGTCACAGCGCTAGCCGCACAGGTACAGACGCAGGTCAAGACGTTCACGGTTCGCTTTCCAGGCAGTGGCCGATATGATGAATCTGAGCATGCCCGCCGCATAGCCGCACATTTTGGCACGGACCATATGACGCTGGAGGCTGAGCCATCCACCGTGGAACTTCTGCCCCTACTGGCGCGACAGTTCGACGAGCCGCTGAACGACTCGTCGATGGTGCCGACCTTCCTGGTGAGTCGTTTGATTCGACAGCACTGTACCGTCGCACTAGGAGGCGACGGCGGCGATGAGCTTTTCGGTGGATACACTCACTATGATCGAATGCTTCGCTTGCAGGAGCACTTCGGCTCCTTTCCGCGTCCACTGCGCGGTATCGTATCAGCAGTGACTACGGCTCTGCTACCTATCGGTTTCAAGGGGCGAAACTGGATGCAGGCGCTAGGTGCTGACTTTGCGCATGACGTGCCGTTGATTGCCAGCTATTTTGACCGAGCCAATCGGAACGCAATGTTGGGGAGTAGCAACGGAGCCGCCGAACGGCTATGGGCGCAGGCAACCCCAGAAAGTGGCGATCTGATAGCGCGAGCTACGCGTATGGATTTTGAGAACTACCTGCCCGAAGACATACTGGTCAAGGTTGACCGCGCCAGCATGCTGAATTCTCTGGAGGTGAGAGCGCCACTGTTGGACAAGCAGGTGATAGAGTTTGCCTTTCAAAAGGTGCCCTCTAGACTAAAGGCAACGTCCTCAGCCCGCAAGATTCTCCTGCGCCAATTGGCAAGACGATTACTCCCGTCGTCATTCGATGTCACGCGTAAGCAGGGTTTTTCCATTCCAATTTCGAGCTGGCTGGAGTCGGGGCCGTGGCTGAACTTCTTCAAGGGAGTCTTGCTGGATGATCAGCAGACAACTTTCAACAGGCGTTTCATCGAAAAACTGTTGCGCGGCCAGGCTGCTGGCCGCTCCAACGGCGAGCGTCTATTCGGCTTGGTGATGTTTGAGTTATGGCGTCGCGAGTATGGGGTCACGCTATGAGCGTAGACCGCCCGATTGTGATTGGCATAGACGCATCGAGAAATCGCTCTGGAGGAGCCAAGGCGCACCTGATTGGGCTGATTGCACGGGGTAATCCGCTGGATCACGGTATCAGACAAGTGCATGTGTGGGCGTACAAATCGTTGCTGGATGTACTTCCTGAGAAGCCTTGGTTGGTCAAGCACAATCCAGCCGCCCTGGAGCAGTCGCTCTTGCGACAGGTTTTATGGCAGATTTTTAGGTTGCCTTCTGAGGTGCGCGAGGCAGGTTGCAACATCTTGCTTAACACCGACGCTGGCACGATGTCTAGTGTCAGTCCATCCGTCACGATGAGTCGTGACATGTTGTCATATGAGCCGGGCGAGATTGAGCGCTTTGGCTGGTCCAAGGCTCGCGTGCGGCTGCTGCTGCTGCGTTATATTCAAAACCGCTCGCTGCGACGGGCCGACGGTGCGGTGTTCCTGACCCTTCATGCGGCAAAGGTGATCCAGCAGTCGTGTGGTCCGCTGCGGCGGGTAGCGCTCATTCCGCATGGCGTCGGCGACAACTTCCTGGCGATCGAGCATGCCGTTCCCTGGCCGAAGCAGGGAGAGCGTCCCGTTCGCTTGTTGTACATATCGAATGCAGCGCTGTACAAGCACCAGTGGATGGTGGTGCAGGCGGTTGAGTTGCTGCGCCGGGGCGGGCTGGATGTGACGCTGACACTGGTGGGGGGCGGCTCGGGGCCGGCACAAAGGCGGCTTGATGAGCAGATGGCGCGCTCCGATCCCGGTCGGCAGTTTGTCGAACAGAAGGCGTTTGTGCCGCAGGCGGAACTGCCTGCCTATCTGGCATCGGCCGACATCTTCATCTTCGCGTCGAGTTGTGAAAACATGCCAAACACTTTAGTGGAGGCGATGGCTGCTGGCCTGCCGATAGCATGCGCAGAACGTGGTCCCATGCCGGAGGTGTTGGGTGATGGCGGCGTATATTTTGATCCGGAGGATCCGCAGTCCATCGCTAGCGCAGTAAAACGCCTGATTGAAGACGGGCCGCTGCGCGAGAGGGTGGCTGGCCGCGCCAGAATTTTGTCCAGCCAGTATTCATGGGACCGCTGCGCTCGTGAGACCTGGGCCTTTTTGGTCGCAACTTATACGCATGTCAAACTATTGAAGCACGAGTGATATGACATACCAGATCTGCAAATCTTGTGTGATGGACACAAGCGATTCGATGATTGTTTTCGACAGTCATGGCGTTTGTGATCATTGCAATATGTTTACCAATGTGACGTCCCCGAGCTGGGATACGGGCCCCAAGGGGCAGGCCGAACTCGACGCCATGGTCGAGACGATTAAGCGCGAAGGAGCTGGCAAGGACTTCGACTGCATTATCGGCATGAGTGGCGGTATTGACAGTTCCTATTTGACCTACATCGCCAAAGAGAAGCTAGGATTGCGCCCGTTAGTGTTTCATGTCGATGCGGGCTGGAACTCTCAGGTGGCAGTCAACAATATCGAGCGTCTTGTCGATGGCTTGGGACTTGATCTATTTACCGAGGTGATCGACTGGCCGGAAATTCGGGATTTGCAGTTGGCCTTCTTCAAGTCGGGAGTCCCACATATTGACACGCCGCAGGATCATGCGTTCTTCGCCACCATGTACAAGTTCGCGACCAAGCACCGGGTCAAGTACATCCTGACAGGCGCCAATCTCTCGACCGAGTGCATTCGCAATCCGGTGGAGTGGATGTATTACCAATCGGACTCGCGCCAGTTGTTGGACATCCACAAGCGCTTTGGCACGCGGCCCTTGAAGACCTTTCCCGTCACATCGATTCTGTGGCACAAGGTGTGGTTACCGTATTTCCGCGGCATCCGGGTGCTGCGCCCACTCAATCATGTACCCTATATCAAGGAAGAGGCCAAGCAGTTGCTGATGGATCGCTTTGGCTGGCAGCCCTATCCGCAAAAGCATTTCGAATCGCGCTTTACTAAATTCTATGAGAGTTACTGGCTACCCAAGCGATTTGGCTATGACGTCAGGCGCGTGCAGTATTCGAGTCTGATCGTAACGAACCAGATGACACGCGAGGAAGCACTGGAGTTGCTCAAGCAGCCCAGCTACGATGAAACGACGATCGGCCAAGAGATCGAGTTTGTGGCCAACAAGCTTGGCATCAGCGTGGACGAGCTCCACCGCTACATGGAATTGCCTCGCAAGACCTACAAGGATTACAAGAATCAGCGACAGTTGTACGACTTGGGCGCTCGGGTGATGCGGGCCATCGGCCTTGAAATTGGTGGCAAGCGATGATCGCGCTGGTCGACTACGGTCTGGGCAACATCCAGGCCTTTTCGAATATTTACCGCAGATTGGGTATCGATGCGTGGCCTGCCAAAACGGCAGAGGACCTGCGCCGCGCGCGAAAGATCATCCTGCCAGGCGTAGGGGCTTTTGACTGGGCGATGACTCGGCTCAATGACTCAGGGCTGCGGGACACGCTTGATGAGCAGGTGATGGTGGAGAAAAAACCCGTGTTTGGCGTTTGCGTTGGTATGCAAATGATGGCCACGCGTAGCGAGGAAGGTGTGTTACCGGGGCTGGGCTGGATTGATGCCGAGGTGGTGAAATTCGACACGGATTTGCTGAAGAGTAAGACGCATCTGCCTCATATGGGGTGGAATGACGTTGCGTCCTTGCAGACGGACGCGCTGTTTCGCGGGCTTGACGCCCCGCGCTTTTATTTTCTGCATTCGTACTATTTGTCGCCCGCCGACGAGGCCAATACCTTGGCCACGTCTTGTTACGGCCTTACGTTCACAGCGGCGGTGCGCTCAGGCAACGTCTACGGCACACAGTTCCATCCCGAGAAGAGCCATCAGTGGGGCATTCAGCTGCTGAAGAATTTTGCGGAGTTTGGGTAATGCTACGACCCCGGTTGATACCTTGCTTGCTGGTGCATAACGGTGGGCTGGTCAAGACAGTGCGTTTTGGTGACCCGAAGTATGTTGGGGATCCGATCAATGCCGTGAGGATTTTCAACGAGAAGGAAGTCGATGAATTGATCGTGATCGATATCGACGCCAGTGTCACGGGCGCGGAGCCCAACTACCAGATGATTTCCCATTTGGCTTCGGAGTGTCGAATGCCACTGTGCTATGGCGGTGGGGTGAAGACAGTGGCGCAACTTGAAAAGATCATCAGTTTGGGCGTCGAGAAGGTGGCCATCAGTTCGGCAGCGGTCGAAACACCTGAGCTCGTTTCTGAAGCGGCCAGTCGTTTGGGAAGCCAGAGCGTGGTGGTGGTTGTAGATGTGAAGAAGTCCGGGCTGCTGCGTCGCTACGAAGTGGTGACGCACAGAGGAACTCGTCGCACAGGCCTGTCCCCGGGGGATTTCGCCGCGCGCGTTGCAGATCTGGGGGCAGGCGAGATCGTGGTCAATTCGGTGGATCACGATGGCGAAATGAAAGGTTACGACTACGCATTGATTGATCAAGTGCGCGAAGCTGTCAGTGTCCCTCTGACGGTTTTGGGTGGAGCCGGGTCACTTGCCGATGTGGGCGAGTTGATACGTCGTCACGAAATTATTGGAGCGGCAGCAGGCAGTCTTTTTGTGTTCAAAGGGAAATATCGGGCCGTATTGATCAATTACCCAAGCCGTTCGGAGAAGGACGCGCTTGTCAATGAGATATTCAAGAAGGCGGATAGTGATGTGTGGAGAGCTCAATAAGATGCGAACGATAAAGTGCGTTGACCTCATTGCAGGCGCACGTCCTAACTTCATGAAAATCGCGCCGATTATTGACGCTGTGAAGAGCGCGCAATTCCAGGGCGGGTGTATTAAATATCGGCTGATTCACACTGGACAGCACTATGATCGGACCATGTCTGGCGGATTTTTCGAGCAGCTTGGTATCCCGGAGCCGGATATCAATCTTGAGGTTGGCTCGGGAACGGCCGCGGAACAAACGGCCGCGATTATGGTGCGCTATGAAAAGGTTTTGCTGGCACAGCGTAGCGATTTGTGCTTGGTTGTGGGAGATGTGACCTCGACCATGGCCTGTGCTATTGTCGCCAGAAAAATGGGCGTGCCGGTTGCTCATGTGGAGGGGGGCATACGTTCGGGGGACTGGACGATGCCGGAGGAAATCAATCGGGTGGTGACGGACTCGATTACCAACTGGTTTTTCACGACCAGTGCAACGGCCAATGATAATCTGCGTCAATCGGGTGTGTCGGAAGATCGCATTTTCTTTGTCGGCAATACCATGATCGATACGCTGCTCAAGCAGATGCCTCGTTTGCGCCCGCCCATATTCTGGCGCGAATTGGGTTTGCGACCCGGAGAATATTTTGTGGTCACGCTGCATCGCCCGGCGAATGTGGATGGCGAGGAGCAATTGCTGAGATTGCTACGGGCAATTGCTAGTGGGACGGGAGGGTTTCCGGTGGTTTTCCCCGTGCACCCGCGCACGGCAAAGAGTTTGCGTGAATTGTCCGAACAGATTCCGGGTATGCACTACGTCGATCCTCAGGGGTATCTGGAATTCAACTATCTGGTAAAGCATGCGAAGGGGGTAATCACCGATTCCGGGGGGATTACTGAAGAAGCCACAGTTCTAGGCGTGCCTTGTCTGACGCTGCGAGACAATACCGAGCGGCCCGAAACCGTAACGGTGGGGACCAATGAATTGATTGGTACAGACCCGGTCAAACTGGCCCCGGCACTGGACCGACTGATAGCCGGTCAATGGAAAAAAGGGGGCATACCGGAAAAGTGGGATGGCAAGACCGCGGAGCGCATCGTTGAGAAACTGGCGCAGTTGCTGGCGGAGATTGAATAGCGGAATTGTTGAGCAATTGAATGAAACAGATTTTCCAAAACTTGAAAAATGGCGAAACCGAACTAGTGGAGATTCCCTGCCCAAGTGTCGGGCGCGGACAGGTGTTGATCCAAACCAGGGCCAGCCTGATCTCGTCCGGAACCGAACGCATGCTAGTCGATTTTGGAAAGGCGTCGATGCTGGATAAGGCGCGCCAGCAACCGGAAAAAGTGAAGATGGTGCTGGACAAGATAAGCACCGATGGCCTGTTTGCAACTCTGGATGCTGTGCAAAGCAAGTTGGGCCAACCGCTGCCATTGGGCTACTGTAACGCCGGCGTGGTCGTAGCAGTTGGCGCCGGTGTGACGGAATTTGTCGAGGGAGATCGCGTTGCTTCGAACGGCCATCATGCTGAGATGATCAGGGTGCCCAAGAATCTGTGCGCGAAGATACCAGATGGTGTTACGGATGAGGCTGCAGCTTTCACAGTATTGACTGCGATTGCGCTGCAGGGAATTCGTCTGGTCAAGCCAGAGTTGGGCGAGCATGTGGTCGTGGTTGGCCTGGGGTTGATTGGCCTGGTCGCCGTGCAGTTGTTGCGTGCTCAGGGCTGTCAGGTCATGGGCATCGATTTCGATGAGCACAAGCTGGCGCTAGCGCGCAAATTCGGCGCGGTGACAGTCAATCCTGCGAATGGCGAAGACCCGGTTGCCGCCGGTATGGCGTTCTCGTCGAATCGTGGGGTGGATGCGGTGTTAATTACGGCAGCGACCAAGTCCAATGATCCGGTAAGTCATGCGGCACTGATGTCTCGCAAGCGTGGACGGATTGTATTGGTCGGCGTCACCGGTCTGGAGCTTAACCGCTCCGAGTTCTTCGAGAAAGAATTGACGTTTCAGGTCTCTTGTTCTTATGGCCCCGGCCGTTATGACAAGCAGTATGAGGACGGAGGAGTCGACTATCCATTTGGCTTCGTGCGTTGGACAGAGCAGCGGAACTTTGAGGCGGTTCTGGCGATGTTGGCAGAGGGGCGACTGGATGTGTTGTCGTTGACATCCCATCGTTTCGATTTCAACGATGCGCTAAAGGCATACGATGTGCTGACCCAAGAGCGTTCGGCGCTGGGCATCGTCCTGAAATATGGTTCCGGTTTGGGTGAGTTGCGCCAGCGAACTGTTTCGCAGGCGGAGCCGCGCGCGTATGCTGCAGGCGAGCCAGTGCTCGGAGTGTTGGGGGCGGGGAACTATGCTTCCCGCGTATTGATTCCCGCGTTCCAGAAGGCAGGTGCCAGGTTTGCTGCTATCGTGACTAGCGGGGGGGTAAGCGGTGCCCACGTAGGCAAGAAGATGGGTTTTGCTTCCGTTTCGACCGACGACGCGCAGATGTTTAACGATCCCGCGATCAATACCGTTGTGATCGCAACTCGGCACGATACCCATGCTAATTTCGTCATCAAGGCAATTGAGGCCGGGAAGCATGTGTTCGTTGAGAAGCCGTTGGCACTGCGGATGGATGAGATCGAGCGCATCCAAGTGGCTTGGAATCAGAGAGTAAACGCGGGCGGTGCGGCGCAGGTGTTGATGGTGGGGTTCAACCGCCGATTCTCTCCGCTGGTCAAGCAGATGAAATCGCTGCTTGAACCGGTTAAAGCTCCTAAGGCCTTTGTCTATACCTGCAATGCGGGCGCGATTCCTGCGGATCACTGGACGCAGAATGCCGACACCGGCGGTGGGCGTCTGGTTGGCGAGGCATGTCACTTCGTCGATTTGCTGAGATATCTGGCGGACAGCCCGATCAGCAAGTTCCAGGTGATGACCATGGGGCGCAACCCGGCGATGTCGGTCGTCGATGACAAAGCCGTCATTGCGTTGCAATTTGAAGATGGTTCGATAGGGACGATCCACTATCTTGCGAATGGCGGTAAGCGCTTTCCAAAGGAGCGGTTGGAGGTCTTCGCTGCGGATGCCGTCTTGCAATTAGACAACTACCGCGTTTTGCGCGGATTTGATTGGCCCGGATTTCGTAAGAAAAGTCTATGGGCACAGGACAAAGGGCAGACGGCCTGTGCCCAGGCGTTCTTGGATGCGATCCGAGCAGGTGCGGCCGCGCCCATTCCCTTAGGTCAAATCTGGGAGATTTCAAGGAAATCGGTCGAAATCGCCGACGCAGCACGCCAGTGAAAGCCCTGCTTTATTTTCATACGATACGTCATTTGCGTCCCGCTCAGATATTCGAGCGTGTTCGCTTTAGATTCCATCGCCCCCATCCTGACCTGGCAGAGCCGCCAGAACGCAGGGCACTTGTAGGCCAATGGGTATCACCATGCGTGCGTAACCAATGCATGGTTGCTGAGGATTCCTTTGCCTTCTTAAATGAGACAAGATCGGTCGCAACCAAGGTGGCATGGAATGATCCTGTTGTAGATAAGTTATGGCTCTACAACCTGCATTATTTCGATGACCTGAACTCTGAAGGGGCGGATGAGCGTCACGAATGGCATGCACGCTTGATCGAACGATGGATCGATGAGAATCCTCCCGGCTACGGGAATGGGTGGGAGCCCTATCCAAGTTCTCTCCGGATCGTCAATTGGATCAAATACGCCTTGGGCGGTGGAACGCTTTCATCGCGCGCTATCGCTAGCCTCGCTGTCCAGGTGCGTTTTTTGTGCGAACGGCTGGAGTTTCACTTGTTGGGCAACCACCTGTTCGCTAATGCCAAGGCGCTGGTGTTTGCCGGCGCTTTCTTTGCGCAAGAGGAGGCGGAAGCGTGGTTGGCGAAAGGTTTGACAATCTTGCGTCACCAGCTGCCAGAGCAGATTCTGTCGGACGGCGCTCACTTCGAGCGCAGCCCGATGTACCACGCGATCATTCTGGAAGACTTGTTGGACGTGAAGAACGTCGGCAATGCTTATGGATTGGACACGATTATCAAGGCAGAAACGATAAGCAAAATGCAGGGCTGGCTTGCGGCAATGTGCCATCCGGATGGCGAGATCGCCTTCTTTAACGATGCTGCGCTCGGCATCGCCCCAAGTATGACGGTGTTGAATGGATACGCGGAGCGCTTGGGCTGTCCGGTTCGGCAGGCGCCCTCAGAGGCTTTGCTGCGATTGACGGAGAGCGGCTATCTCCGGCTCCAGAAGGGGGCTGCTGTATTGCTAATAGATGCGGCGCCTGTCGGGCCAGACTTTCTGCCAGGGCATGCGCATGCAGACACCTTGTCCTTTGAGCTCTCTCTTCACGGCCGTCGTGTGATAGTGAATTCCGGTACGTCGTGCTACGGCAGCGGAGCAGAACGCCAGCGGCAACGCGGGACTGCGGCGCATAACACTCTAGTCATTGATGGACAAGATTCATCTGAGGTTTGGGGCGGTTTTCGCGTGGCGCGGCGGGCGCGGGTGGGTTCGGTGGAAGTCGCGGAAACTGCAAATGAGACGCGAGTGACGGCGAGCCACGATGGATACCGCCGTTTGCCTGGGGGCAACGTTCATCGACGTAGTTGGTCACTCAACGGCGTGTCGCTAGTGATCGAGGATGAGATCGTTGGAATGTTCGATCATGCCGATGTGTATTTTCATCTGCATCCTGAAATGGTGGTGTTGGATTCGAGTGACGACGTGGTGAGATTGCGTTCTTCAGGTGGCTGCGTAGTGACGGTGCATGTTCAGGGGGGGCGTATTCGGGTCGAGTCGGGTACTTGGCATCCGTATTTTGGTGTCTCCATGCCGAATATTGGTCTGGTTGCCCAATTGGGTGGGGGCAAGATAAGTACGTGCATTACATGGGGAGATGGGGCTTGAAGCTGTTGGTACTGAGCTTTTATTTCAGGCCCGACCTAAGTGCGGGGTCGTTTCGCGCTACGGCGTTGATTGATGCGCTGAAGCAGACGGTGCCTGCTGATAGCCAGATTGATGTGTTGACCACGCTTCCGAACCGCTACAGCAGCTTTTCGGCAGAAGCGTTGGCCGAAGAAACACAGCCCGGTGTCTCGATCGTCCGTATTGCATTGCCGCCGCATAAAAGCGGAATGGTGGATCAGGCCAAGGCGTTTGCTATTTTTGCGCGTGAAGTGTTGCGCCAAACACGGGAGAAGGAATATGACATCGTGTTCGCAACATCCTCGCGTTTGATGACTGCTGCACTGGGGGCCTGGGTTGCGCGCAGGAAGTGTATTCCCTTGTATCTGGATATACGGGATATCTTTGTAGACACAATCAAAGATGTTTTGCCTAAGCGCTTTGCGATACTGGCCAAGCCCATATTTGCCCTGCTCGAACGTTGGACAATAAACAGTGCCAGCAAGGTCAATCTGGTTTCGGAAGGCTTCGCTGAGTATTTTTCAGTACGTTATCCCAAGCAACACTTTTCATATTTCACCAATGGGATTGATGATGAGTTTTTGTGTGTGGCCGAGCCCGAATCAAAGACGCGAACAGAGACTGTGTTGGAGGTACTGTACGCTGGAAATCTGGGGGAGGGGCAGGGCTTGCACACGATCCTACCTAGCTTGGCCAAGAAAATGCATGGGCGAGTACGATTCACAATAATTGGCGACGGTGGTCGAAAGGAGTTGTTGAGAATGGCGCTAGCAGATAAGGGCGTGGACAACGTCGAACTGTTACCGCCGATGAAGCGCGAGCAATTAATTGATGCTTATAAGAAGGCTGATGTGCTGTTTCTGCACTTAAATGATTTCGAGGCTTTCCGAAAGGTGTTGCCGTCCAAGCTCTTCGAGTATGGAGCACTGGGCAAGCCCATCTGGGCGGGTGTTGCAGGTTATGCGGCCGAATTCGTGCGTACTGAGTTGGATAACGCACTTGTTTTTCACCCTTGCGATGTTGAAGATGCTGTGCGCGTCTTTAGTCAACTCCAGTTGCGGACGGAGCCTCGTGATCGCTTCGTTGCCAAGTTCGCGCGATCGAATATCGCGAAGAGGATGGCGATCGATATCGTCGGGTTGGGAGGGGCTGAAAATTCTTTGTAAGTCATTGAGTTATTTGCTTTTTGGGATAAAGGAAGGAAATTCACCTTGCCCCCGACAAGCACAGGATGGGCATTAATTTTCAGCACAGGATGGTTAACGTGATTCTTGTGACGGGGGCTACCGGATTTATCGGTGGCGCGCTGGTCGTTCGGCTAGCGCGTGATGGGGTCGCGGTTCGTGCGGGCGTTCGGTGTGGCGATGTTGCTGTACCGAGCGGGGCACATGCCGTACAGGTGGGCGATCTGTCGCCTCAAACTGATTATTCATTAGTCCTTGCCGGCGTTGATGCAGTCGTTCACACTGCCGCCCGGGTGCATGTGATGCAAGACGCTGCCAGTGACCCTTTGGCCGAATACCGCCGCGTTAATGTGCAGGGCACCTTGCACTTGGCGCGGCAGGCTGCAGCAGCAGGTGTGCGGCGCTTTGTTTTTTTGAGTTCGGTGAAGGTGAATGGCGAGGCGACGCTTGCCCCAAGCCCTCACCCTCTCGCCACAGGGGTGAGGGGGCCGTTTCATGAGGAAGATGTGCCCGCACCGCAAGATCCCTACGGTATTTCCAAGATGGAGGCTGAGCAGGGGCTGCGTGAGATAGCTGCGCAGACGGGCATGGATGTGGTCATCATCCGCCCGCCGCTGGTATACGGCCCAGGCGTGAAGGCCAACTTTGCAGCCATGATGCATTGGCTCACGCGTGGCGTGCCCCTGCCGCTAGGTGCCGTCACGCACAACCGACGTAGCTTGGTGGCGCTGGAAAATCTGGTGGATTTCATCGTAACCTGTCTCAGCCACCCCGCTGCGGCCAACCAGACCTTTTTGGTGTCGGACGGCGAAGACCTCTCCACTGCTGACCTACTGCACCGTATGGGCCGAGCGCTGGGCAAGCCCGCCTGCTTGCTGCCGGTTGCGCCCGCCCTGCTCAAACTGGGGGCGGCTTTGCTGGGCAAGCCGGAGCTGGCGCAGCGCCTCTGCGGCTCTTTGCAGGTAGATATTTCAAAGGCGAGGGCTTTGTTGGGGTGGGGGCCGCCGTTATCTGTAGATGAAGGCCTGAAAAAGGTAGCGGAAGGGTGTGTGCGTGAAACGACTGTTTGATCTGGTTTTGGTCTTGTGCGCGTCAACCATCCTACTGTTGCCGGCGACACTGATAGCCTTGGCCGTGCGACTCACTTCAAAGGGGCCCGCTCTGTATTGGTCCGACCGGGTAGGCCGCAATAACACAATTTTCAAAATGCCCAAGTTCCGCAGCATGCGGGTGGGCACTCCGGCGGTAGCCACACATTTGCTGGCGGACCCGAAGGCGCACCTAACGCCCATTGGCAGTTTCCTGCGCAAGAGTAGCCTTGATGAGTTGCCACAGTTGTGGAGCATTTGGGTGGGTGACATGAGCTTTGTCGGCCCTCGCCCGGCGCTGTTCAACCAAGACGACTTGATTGCCATGCGAACCCATCAAGGCGTCCACACGTTAATGCCGGGCCTGACTGGCTGGGCGCAAGTCAATGGCCGCGATGAGCTGCCCATCCCCGAGAAGGTCAGGCTTGACGCCGAATACCTGCACCGCCAGTCGCTGGGGTTTGACCTTTACATACTATGGGTGACCTTCTTGAAAGTGATATTGCGCGAAGATGTTTCCCATTGACCGGGCGAATTCAACCTGTCTCAAAGACAGGGTGGTAATAATTAAAATTCACAAAAGATAATAAGCGTATGTGCTTTTAAATTTGCTTCAGAGGTTGTGTCGCGGTTGCTTTCTTGTGCTCCTGGGCATGCAGCCTATTGCCATACCATTGCATTGCGAAACTTCCCTGTGATTTCGTTTTGGAGCTTCTTGTTTTTCGGTTTTATGGCAGCGGGAAAGCAGGCGCTGTCGGTGTGCACCTTGCTGTCTCGTGCTTATTGGCTTTGTTGAGCTGGATCGTTTTTGTTGATGCGTGCCGGTTTTGAGTTGATTTTGCAGCGCTGATGAAACTCATTTTGTCCGTGCCAGGACGATCCAGCCAGGGAATTGCGGCTAGATAATTGCGGTGTATTTTTATTTTTACGGGGAATGTTCATGGACAATCTGATTGATATTCAAGTTCAAATTCAAAAACTGCAAAAACAGGCCGAGGAAATCCGGAGCAAGGAGTTTTCCAAAACTGTTCAGGAAATTGTCGAAAAAATGCAGGCGTTTGGTATCACGTTGAAAGATATTCAGGTGAATCTGGGCAAACCGCGCGCCGGCAAAGGGCGCAGTAAGGCGGTTGCCAAGAAGCCGGCCGCAAAGAAAGCCGGTACAAAAATCGGTGTCTCGGTGGCCGCTAAATACCGAGGTCCTAATGGCGAAACTTGGAGTGGCCGCGGTCTGATGCCGCGCTGGCTAGCGACGCTGGTGGCGCAGGGGTGCAAGAAAGAAGAATTCGCAATCAAGGGCTGAAGCCGCGCCGCAAATGCAAGAAAAAATTATTGGGTTGCCACGTTCTCTCAAGCGCCTAGTGGTGCTGGCGCTGGACATGGCCATGGCGCTGTTCGCCACTTGGCTGGCTTTTACACTGCGGCTGGACGCGCTGCATTGGCCGCAAGGGGCGCAGTGGTGGGTTTACGCACTGACGCCGGTACTGGCTGTGCCGGTGTTCGTGCGCTTCGGTCTGTACCGCGCCATTTTTCGCTACACCGGACAAGCCGCGCTACTGGCTACGGCCAAGGCGGTGGCGGTGTATGGCGCGCTGCTGGTGGGACTGTCGCTTTGGCAGCAGTGGCCGGGCGTGCCGCGTAGTATTAGCTTGTTGCAGCCGCTTATCTTCCTGATGCTGGTGGGCGCCAGCCGGGCCGCGGCCCGCTTCTGGCTTGCCGGGCTGGGGCAGCGTGGCCATAAAGTGAACGGTCGGCTGTTGATTTACGGCGCAGGTACCGCTGGCGTGCAAACTGCTTCGGCACTCGGCGTCTCGGGGCAGAACCAGTTGTTGGGCTTTGTCGATGACGATGCCGACAAGGTGGGGCGCAGCATCAATGGCGTGCAGGTGTTCGCGCCAGAGCAGGTGCCGGAGGTGGTAGCTCGCAAGGGGGTGAGCGACATCCTGCTGGCCATTCCCAGTGTCAGCCGCCAGCGGCGCAACGAGGTGATCGAGAGCTTGCGCGCGCTGCCGGTTCACATCCGGACGCTGCCGGGCATGGCCGACCTAGCCAGCGGCCGCGTGACAGTACAAGACTTCAAAGAGCTGGAGATTGAAGACCTGCTCGGGCGCGATCCGGTGCCGCCTGACACGGCGTTGCTGGCGCGCAACTTGAACGGCAAGGTGGTGTTGGTCACCGGTGCTGGCGGTAGCATCGGCAGTGAGTTGTGCCGACAGATTGTGCGGGAGCACCCGCGCCAGATGTTGTTGCTGGACCATAACGAGTTTGGCCTCTACAGCATTCATCAAGAATTACAGGGCCTGTGCAAGACCGGGGGCGTGGCGGTGGAGTTGGTGCCGCTGCTTGGCAGCGTGTGCAACTTGCTGCGCTTACAGGAAGTCTGTCGCAGTTACCGACCATCCACCGTCTACCACGCCGCCGCTTACAAGCATGTGCCCATGGTGGAGAGCAACCCGGTCGAGGGCATTCTCAACAATGTGTTTGGCACACTGAATGTGGCGCGCGCCGCCATCGACAACGGCGTGGCCAACTTCGTGTTGATATCTACCGACAAGGCGGTGCGCCCGCCGAATGTGATGGGTGCGAGCAAGCGCATGGCAGAGTTGGTGTTGCAGGCGCTGGCCGCTCAGACTGCCGCATCCGGGCAGGGGGGTACCTGCTTCGGCATAGTGCGCTTCGGCAATGTGCTGGGCTCCAGCGGCAGCGTGGTGCCGCTTTTTCGCAGCCAACTGGCCCGGGGCGGCCCACTGACGGTTACGCACGCGGAGGTCACCCGTTATTTCATGACCATCCCCGAGGCGGCCCAGCTGGTATTGCAGGCCGGCGCCATGGCGACAGGCGGAGATGTGTTTGTGCTTGATATGGGTGAGCCGGTCAAGATTCTGGAGCTGGCGCGCCGTATGGTTGAGCTATCGGGGTTGAAGATGCGCGATGCGCAGCATCCCGATGGCGACATCGAGATCGTCGTTACCGGGTTGCGCCCAGGCGAAAAACTTTATGAGGAACTGCTCATTGGCGACAATCCGGCGCCGACCGTACATCCTCGCATCATGAAGGCGCATGAAGACTATCTGAGTTGGCAGGAGCTTGAGAATCAGCTGACGATACTGGAGGGGGCGGCGACGACGGGCGATGTGGCGTTGATCAAGACGGTGTTGCGTACCTGTGTGCACGGCTACGGCGAGTCGCCCAGTCCATAAGGCTAGTCGCTGGCATGCGGCACAATCAGCCACTGTATCCGGATAGATTGATCATGACCGACACCACCCACATCACACCGCGCGACAAGGCCGAAATCCTGGCCCAGGCGCTGCCTTATATCCGTAAGTACCATGGCAAGACCATGGTCATCAAATACGGCGGTAACGCCATGACCGACCCGGCGCTGCAGGCCGACTTTGCCGAGGATGTGGTGCTGCTCAAGCTGGTCGGCATCAACCCAGTGGTGGTGCATGGTGGTGGGCCGCAGATCGAGACGGCGCTGAAGCGTCTGGGCAAGAAGGGCGAGTTCATCCAGGGCATGCGTGTGACCGATGCCGAGACCATGGAAGTGGTCGAGTGGGTGCTGGCTGGCGAGGTGCAGCAGGACATCGTGGGCCTAATCAACCAAGTCGGCGGCAAGGCGGTGGGCCTGACCGGGCGCGATGGTGGGTTGATCCGTGCCCAAAAGCTCAAGATGGTGGACAACAACGACCCCAGCAAGGAGTACGACGTCGGCCAAGTCGGCGACATCGTGGCGATCGACCCGAGTGTGGTGAAGGCCTTGCAGGATGACCAGTTCATTCCAGTCGTCAGCCCGATCGGATTTGGCGAGCACAACGAAAGCTACAACATCAATGCCGATGTGGTGGCGGCCAAGCTGGCCACCGTGCTCAAGGCCGAGAAGTTGTTGATGCTGACCAATATCCCGGGCGTACTGGACAAACAAGGCCAGCTGTTGGCCGAGTTGACCATGAAGCGGATTGATGAACTGGTGGCCGATGGCACCATTTCCGGCGGTATGCTGCCGAAGATCGCAGGGGCGCTGGATGCGGCCAAGAGCGGTGTCAACGCCGTCCACATCATCGATGGCCGGGTGCCGCATGCCATGTTGCTTGAAATCCTGACGGATCAGGCCTACGGGACCATGATCCGTTCACATTGAACAGGCATGACTGACCACGGCTGGCGGGGCGGGCCTGGCAGCGGGTTGTGGATAACCCTCGGTGCCTCTGTGCGAGAATCAAAAAAACGGATTGCTGAGCACCATGTCTGACGTCGAAAACACCACCTCTTCCATACCTGCAGACAGCGAGGCTGCGGCGCCGGTTCGCAAGCGCCCCAAGCCGGGTGAGCGCCGCGTGCAGATCCTGCAGGCGCTGGCCGCCATGCTGGAGCAGCCGGGCGCCGAACGCATCACCACTGCGGCACTGGCGGCGAAGCTGGAGGTGAGCGAGGCTGCCTTGTATCGCCACTTCGCTAGCAAGGCGCAGATGTTCGAGGGGCTGATCGAGTTCATTGAGCAGACTGTGTTTTCACTCGTCAACCAGATCGTCGAGCGCGACGGTGCGGCGACCGATCCCGCTGTCGGCGTGCGGCAGGCCGGCAAGATCGTGGCCATGCTGGTGCAATTCGCAGAGAAAAACCCGGGCATGACGCGCGTCATGGTGGGCGATGCGCTGGTGTTCGAGAATGAACGGCTGCAGCAGCGCATGAACCAGTTCTTCGACAAAATCGAATCGACGTTCAAGCAGTGCCTGCGCGAGGGCGTGCAGTCCAGTTCGGCCACGCCCAGCGTGGACGCGCAGGTAAGCGCCTCGGTGCTAACCGCCTTTGTCGTCGGTCGCCTGCAGCGTTTCGCCCGCTCGGGTTTCCGGCGCATGCCGTCGGAGCATCTTGAAGCCAGTCTGGTGCAGATGCTCTGATCCGCTATTGATTCATGGCTGGTGGCGCTTGTCCTGTGAGGGCTGGCGCCATTTTTATTGATATTTCAAGAAGACAGGAGGCACCATGAAACTCGTCCGCTACGGCAACCAGGGCAAAGAGAAGCCGGGCCTGATCGATGCCCTGGGCAGGCTGCGCGACCTCAGCGGCGTGATCCCAGACATCGGTCCTGGCCAACTGAATGACGCCAGCTTGGCCAAGCTGCGCAGGCTCAAGGCGGACACGCTACCGCTGGTGCGTAGCAAGACGCGCCTGGGGTGCCCAGTGGCGGGCATCGGAAAGTTCATTGCCATTGGCCTGAACTATCGCGACCACGCGACGGAGGCTGGCATGTCGATCCCTGAGGAGCCCATCGTTTTCACCAAGGCCATCAGCTGCATCCAGGGCCCGGACGATGACGTGATGCTGCCCAAGGACTCGGTCAAGGGCGACTGGGAGGTGGAACTGGGTGTGGTGATCGGCAGGCCTACGCGCCATGTGACTCAGAAGGCTGCGCTCGATCATGTGGCAGGCTACGTGCTGGCCAACGATGTCAGCGAGCGCGCGTTCCAACTGGAGCGCGGCGGTCAGTGGGACAAGGGCAAGGGTTGTGACACCTTCGGCCCACTCGGGCCCTGGCTGGTCACGCGCGACGAAATCCCCAACCCACAGAAGCTGGCTATGTGGCTCGACCTGAATGGCCAGCGCATGCAGACTGGCAATACCAAGACCATGATCTTCAGCGTGGCCAAGATCGTCGGCCACCTGAGCCAGTATATGACCTTGATGCCGGGCGACGTGGTCATCACCGGCACGCCGCCCGGCGTGGGCATGGGCATGAAGCCGCCGCGCTTCCTGAAGGCGGGGGATGTGATCACCCTGGGCATTGAGGGCCTGGGCACCCAGACCCAGCGGGTTGTGCCGTTCAAGCGTTGATCTTGCCCCGGGAGCTCTGCCGCAAACTTGGCGGTAATGCACGGATGTGAGCGAAGTTGCTCAGCTAAGGCGGTAGAGCTAGTCTTACGCTGATCAAAGTGCTACGAATTGATTCTGGCGACAAGGTGGACGACTCAATTGCCTGCATGGTCCCGTTCCCGGAGGCGGGGTTCAAAATCGACGACTTTCATACCGCTGGCGAGGCGCGGACTTGCAATGACCTTTTGATGATCCGGTCGCAGACCGTACTGTTCGTAGCTGTAATGAGCGAACTCGCAGTTGTCTTGGGGCCGAATAACGTCAATCCAAACGCGTTCACTGACCGCAGGAAAGAAAAAGGGCTGTGCGGTACAAGACCGCACAGGGAGATCCGTGAAATCGCTCTTGTTGTATCGATAAGCGGTATTCACGGGGGACGCCGTACTCAACGCCAAAAGGCCCTGCATAACTTGATTTTTTGGGGCGCGCTCGTCCTGATTCACGCGAGAAATGCTGTCACGTATGGCGCCGAAACTGCCGATCGTAGCTGCGACGAGCAGGAACGCAAGTGTCTGATATAGCGGGATATTTGTCCGAGGCAAGGCAGCAGCCGTATATGCGATGACGCCAGGCATGGCAACGAAAAAGGCCACATTCGAAATGTAGTAAGCGGCGCCGCCGGCAACCTCGAAGCATGCTGCAGCGAGTATGCCGGCCGCCGCTGCCGCGCAAGAGTAGACTGTAATCGGATCTTGGAAAACACGACGCACTCCGAAGCGAAAAATGGTCGCTACCACAACAATCCATGTAAATAGAAAATGAAGCAGGCCAAAAAAAACGATCGAAGAAATGGCCGCCACTAAATCGCTTGAGGCGACGGGAACTCCATGTCGAATCATTTCTCCGAGTCGCATGGCAGCATCGCCATTTGCTGAATAGGAGAGGAAATGAAATGGTCTGAAGATGACAGCATTTGAGTGAGCCTGTGCAGATGCGAAAACAACTGCGCCAGCAGAAGCGGACGACAAGCCAAATCCAAAAAAATCAAAACTTGGACGATCTCCACGGACAAACAGTAATCGCGTAAGCCAGAGTCCTGCATAGATGAGGCCCACCGTAGACTTGGCGCTGGAAATCAGAAGTCCAGAAATCAATACGAATGTAAGGTCAAAAACTGTTAGCCTCAGCTTGAACAGTACAGGTAGCGCTAGCATTAGCAGGCCGAGGCTCACGAGATATGATTCAGAAACGAAATATGAGTCCCAGACTGCCCATCTACCTAGGAGGTGAGGGGCGAATAGAAGGACCAGCGCGACAAGCGCCCAGGTAAGTGGGATTGAAAGTTTCTTTTCAGTGTCCAGCGCTGCGCAGATGGCTGTGATCGCCAATATCAAGATCGGTGCAAACAAGATCCAATTCGCGACACCGTACGTTTCGACAACGGATTGGCTGGACACCAGGCTGATGCTGGCCATCAATGCATGAGATAGCGCGTGATATGGAGTCTCTACTAACCCGTGTAATCCTGTCGAAACTATGCCGTAATTTTTTATCATCGCGGCGATACTTGCATGAAAGAGAGTGTCCTGAGTAACTTCCCCGGCATTCAGACGAGACATCATGCTGAACGACGTATAGGCGTTCCGCGTTCCAAGAATGACCAAGCTTGTCAAAGCCGCTATCAAAAAAATCGCTGAAATATGCGCCCTTGGAACTCGGACGAAACGGAGTGCATAGAGTAAGCCGACAAATCCAGCCAAGAGACCAAATTCACGACGGAACCCCAGGCTGCTGTAGACCATCAGAAGCAAAAAACCGTAGGTGGTCAGCAGGCCCCAGGGGGCACTCCTAAACGTGCGCGCGAGCATATAGAACACCGCAGCCACCTGGACGCAGACAAGCGCAATCCATCCGGAGTGTTCAAATACCAGCTGCTGGCGGGCGATTAAGTTTCCGCCTAAAAAGACGAACAACTGAGTGAGGAAGAGGGTGGCAAACAGTTGATTAAGGGTTTCCTCCGGTATGTCTACCGAGGGTCTCAGTTTTGTTCCGAAGGCTATTGTCATTCGTCTATACGCTATGGCTGGACTTTGTCAAATAGGATCTGCATTTCTCAATAATCTCTGGAATCTGATTCCGCATACCGATCCAGAGCGGAAGGCGCACCAGCCGGTCCGAAAGCTCTGACGTGATGGGAAGTTCTCCATGAGCGCGGCCGTATCTCTTGCCCGCCGGAGAGCTATGGAGAGGCACATAGTGGAATACGCAACCGATGCCTTCGGCCTTCATTTGATCTATAAAAGCGCTCCGATCATCCAGGTCACGTAGCAACAGGTAATACATATGTGCGTTGTGCGCGCAATCGGTGGGAATTAATGGCCGCCGTATACGACCCAAGGTTTCCAGTTTCTGAAATGCCGCGTGATAGTCGCCCCAGATGTCCAGTCGTCTCTGGGTGATTGATGTCGCTTCCTGCAACTGCGCCCACAAAAACGCTGCGACGATTTCTCCGGGCAGGTATGACGATCCCACGTCGACCCAGGTGTATTTGTCAACTTGTCCGCGAAAAAATTGACTTCGATTCGTGCCTTTTTCTCGGACGATCTCAGCGCGTGCGACCATGGCGGGGTTGTTTACAAGCAGCGCGCCGCCCTCTCCAGAGATAACATTCTTTGTCTCATGAAAGCTGAGACAACCAAGGTCACCGATCGAGCCCAAAGGGCGTCCTTTGTAGCTCGAAAGGGCTCCTTGCGCGGCGTCCTCTATAACAACCAATCCATGTCGATGGGCAATCTCCATGATCTTGTCCATCTCACACGCAACGCCTGCGTAATGCACCGGTACGATGGCCTTGGTTCTCGGTGTGATTGCGACCTCGATGAGGTTCTCATCAATATTCATCGTGTCCGGCCGAATATCGACAAAAACAGGTACTCCACCGCGCAAAACGAAAGCATTTGCAGTAGAGACGAAGGTATACGACGGCATGATGACTTCATCACCGGGGGCGATGTCGGCCAAGATGGCCGCCATCTCCAGCGCCGCCGTGCAGGACTGGGTCAGTAGTGCCTTGCGGGTGCCGGTTGCCTTTTCAAGCCATGAATTGCAGAGCCGAGTGTAGTGACCATCACCGGCAAGCTGGCCGCGCGCATGGGCGTCGGCTACATAGTCCAACTCATTGCCAACTAGGTACGGCTTGTTGAAACGGATCATGATTCAGTTATTCCCGCTGTCAGGGAAATCTTTCAGACATTGTTTGAGGGATTGCTCTGCAATTCTCCACGCATTGCCCATTGCAAGGAGACCAATAGTGGTTCCGGGCAGGGACGGGAACACCGAAGTATCTACCACGTGTACATGTCGCCCCCCATCAAGCCTTCCAAGCTCGTCGGTCTCGTTCCAGGCTTGCGGACGCGCTTTCATGGGCAGCGTGCAACCGACGTGGTATGAGCCACTGTTGAGCCTTGCGAGCGGAAGCAATGGTAGGCATCCCAGGCGCAGCAGGTTGCGCCCGAGAAGCCCCATAGAGGACAGCAAGGTGCGTAACTGGGGCGGGGCGCTTTTCTGCCGGGTGTGCAGGTATACGTCCGCACGGCAGTCTCCAGTGTCCGGGCGCATGAGCTGCAATTCGTAGGTCCCCGAGTGGTCGGAGTGGTAGTTCACCAGCAGGAAGAACAGGTGCCGGGCCGCGATCCGCTTGAGGCGGGCGAGCATCCCGCGGGGTGGAAGATGAACCCCGAGTTTCTGCACGACGAGTTCGTTTTCCAGTGAAACCTGTGCATGGACCCAGTGCTGCCCGGGGTTCCTGAATTCGAGGAAGATTTCAGGCTGTGTGTTGCAGTTTGGCCAGTCCTTGGGAATGCCCCTCAGGCTCGCGACGGGCAGCACAAATCCGCCGCGGGTCTTCAGCTCGAGGGGCCGCTCGAAGGCCTGTAGGGATTTCATGACGATCCGCGTGCTGTTGACAGCGCCGGCCGCGATGAAGACGCGATCGAACTGCATTTCTTCAAGCAGTGAGCCTGGAGCCGCAATGTTGTGGACGTGCAGGCGAACGCCATCTGCGAGTTCCTCAAACCTGTCGACCAGGCGTCCGGAGAGATACTGGATCTTGCCCACTCGCTGCAACGCCATAATCTGGTCGCCGGCCTTGAAGATGGCGCCATAGGCGCATCCTGAGGAGCATTGACCGCAGTAACGGCAGCCGTCCCGGCCGTCCTGCCCGGGGGCCTGCACAAGCAACCGTGCCTGCCCAAACAGGAACCGCCCCCGGCTGATCTTCAGACTGGAGGACAACCAGGCGAGGAAGGTTTGGCCCGCCCGGCTGAGCCGAATCGGGGCCGGTCTTTCCGCCAGCAGGGGGAAGTCCGTGCTCAAGCCGTCGTCGACCGCGGAATAAGGCAGGCCCTCGAGTGCAGCCTTGCAATAACGGTGCAATTCATCCGCGGGAACCGGCCAGTCATGCAGGTCTTCCTGGTGGGGCGGAAGGATGGCAGCCCCCCAGCCGGCGCTCAGGCCGCCCAGGGCATAGCTTAGGGGGGGCAGATTTCCTTCCGGCTGGATGGGGGCCTCCTTGCGGTCCGTACCGTAGAAGTAGCCTGAGCCAAAGACAAGCTTCTTCGGGATCCGCGATCCGGATTCGACCGTGGGGTTCGAATTCAGCCATTGACGGTCGGCGGCGGTCCATTGTCCTGGCGTCAGGCTGGACAGGGCCATGGCGCGCTGTGCCTTGTCCTTCTCCAGCTCCTCCCCCACGTCAAGAACGACGGGGCATAAGCCCTGGGCCACCAGTGCCCTGATGGCTCCCAGGGCGGACAGGCCGCTGCCGATAACGGCGACGCGCATCGAGGGACTGCCTGCGGCACCAGCGCGCGCCGTGCTCATCTGCGGGCCTGCGCCCCAAGCGCGGCGATGACGCGTCGTATGTCGGCATCCGTAAGGTTCGGATAGCAGGGGATGAATACCCCGTTGTCATAGATGCGTTGGGCGTTGACGAGCAGTTCGCGATTGGGGTAGTCCGTGAGTGCACAGACCAGTTCGAGACTTGACGTGGCAATGTCAATGCCCCGCTCGGAAAATTGCCTCTGGCTGCTGGCGGCATCCTCGGCGTGAAGGATCAGTTGCCAATAGACATTGCGTGAGGCGCTCGTGGTCTTCGGGAAATGGGCGGAGGGTGAGGCCACCTTGATACGCTCGACGTTGGCGATGCGGGTCTTGTCCTGTGCTTGGACCTGATTGATATGCGCCAGTCCAATCCCCGCCTGCAGGGAGGAGTAGCGCGTGAACCATACTGGCGGAAGCTTGGACAGGCGTTTCTTGTCTCGGCTCCCGGTCTGCTTCAATGCCGACGAAGGGTTGATCTTGCGCAGCAGTTGCAGCATGGGGAAGGTCAGCAGCGAGAAAACCGGATTCGTGGTTGCGACATTTCTGACCAGGTTGACCCAGGCCTTCTTGATGATCAGCGAGCGGCTGGCCGGGGCCAGCTGGGCCTGGTCGCGCTTGAGCCTGGCGTCAAGCGCGGCATCATCGATGATGGCGAACCCTCCGCCCAGCGTGTCCAGCGTCTTGATGGATGAGGCGCTATAGACGGCAGCATCGCCGAAGGTGCCAATGCGTTTGCCGCCATGCTCGCCATTGAGGCATTGGGAAAAATCTTCGATGACGTAGATGCCATGCTGACGCAGCAGGTCGGTGATCGTTGGCATGTCCGGGACCAGGCCGAAGAGCGGTGTCACTATGGCTGCCCGCACGTTGGGGTTGATCTTGCGAGCCAGGTCGTCGATGTCAAAGCTGACAGTTTCCATGTCGATATCGACATACCTTGGCGTCAGCCCCAGGTCCAGCACGACGTCAACGATGCCCTTGATGGTGATGGGCGGCAGGAGCACCTCGCTGCCCTTGGGTAGATTGAGATTCTTGAGGATGAAATAGATTGCCGTCCTGGCAAATGGGAATATGGTGCAGTGGTTTCGCTGGCTGTACTTCGCGAACGCAGTTTCGAGGCGATGCACTGTTGTTTCGTTATTCAACGGACCGGTTAGCGCACCCAGGAGGTATCGAACACTCTCGCCGATCGAGTGATAGATCACGCCGCGTGGGATCTTTTTCTGGAATGGATTCATGGGAATGCCGACGATTAAAGAAGCTTAGATCTTGAATTGCAGGACGTAGACGTCAGCCAATCCTAATATGCTCTGGTGGCGGACGATGGTACAGAAGTCTTGGAGTATCGAGAGCTCCTGCCTGGGCGAAAGTTTTGTGCGTGAGTGGGCATCTGGGCGTCCCAATAGGTATTTGCCGATGTTGTTGAGCAGCCCTTGTTTGCTGATGCCCACAACCAGCCGAGGGGTCGGCGTGCGCCTCTTCAGTTCGGATAAAAGTGCCCGAAGATCGTCCTCGGCAAAGCTGTAAAACACCTGATTGGTGACGAATACGTCGAAATTGACTGCGCGCCAGTCCTGCACATCAGAGAGCGACGGAATGACGTCATAGCCGACTACTTTGTCAGTGTTCAGTAGGCGTTTGAGTTCCCCGGTTCCGCATCCGAAATCAAGGATCTGGTTTGCGTGTCGATCCAGGCCCCCAAGGTCGATAATCTTTCGCAACAGGTGGCGCGAATAAATACTCGCAACGCCCTGGTACTGGGTTACTCCGCTCACTGAGTGATCTCCTTTCTGACAACCGTGAAGATGCTCGGTGCAATGCCGATCAGGCTTTTTCGTCGAACAAAGAAGAAATCCAAGAATTTCACAGGAAATAGCGGGACACACAGCGTCAGGTAAAGGATGGACTTCAGCCTGGCATTGCCAAACGAAAGCAGTGATGATGCGATTTCTATGACTGACTGGAGCAGCAGCGTAACGGGGCCAAAGGGCGCGAATTGCTCCACCAAGGTCCAGTTGGGAAACAACTTCAGTGCGCCAATATGTGTATAGCGCTGAAAATCGTATGGAGATGCATGAAACGGCATCATGAAAGGAATCAGGTGTGCGCTGATGCCGCCTGTCGAGGTGCAGCGTCTGATTTCATTTATCACGGCATTGGGCTCAGGCACATGCTCCAGCGCACTGCGGGAGACGAAGGCTGTGACCGAGTCGTCTTTGAAGGGCAGGCTCTTTATGTCGCAGACGATATCGATGTTGTCGTAGTCAAAGATGTCGATACATATCACGTTGTCGTCAATCCGCATGGCGCCAGCTCCGATATCAATCACGATGTCTGTGGCGGGGTCGACGTGCCGCTTCACTTCCTTGGCGAAATTGAAAGGGTAAGTCGGGGCGATCATGGTGACCCCAATCCGGTAATAGGCCTGACCAAAGAGTCGCTTCAGGTGATATTTGATTCCATCCAAAGTGTCCTGCCCGCTAACGGGAGGCTTTGAGAAATAAATCTTCCCATTTTGAATTGCATACTGGGCACGACAGGTGGTGCATTGGGCGTGAGTTTCATCCAATACCAGGTCGCCTTTGCACACGGGGCAGGCAAGAATTGATGCGATTTTTTTCAGTCTGCCGTTCATATATCAATTCGCTTCTGTTTGAGCTTTGTGGCAAAGAGGCCGATGAGGCTGCCTGCCGGGGCGGCCAGCACAATGGCGATGCTAAGCCCGATATACGCCACTGCACCGGCGGCAAAGGCGCGATCAGGATCGTGTCCGAGTGTGGTCAGCAGATAGGCGAATACACCCTCGCGCAAGCCAATTCCCTGGATGGTCAGAGGGAGGAGGCGGGCGATTTCCACCAGCGTGGCGACTGCCGCCAGTTGCACATATGGAACAGAGAGCCCGGCCCCTTCGGTGACGACCTTGATCGATAGTATCCACAGCAGCATGCTGAGCACGCTCGCCAGAAACAATTTTCCGGTGCCGGGGGCCGTAAACAGCTCGGTACCAGCATCAACCCAGCTTTCCATTTGGGGGAGCCGGGAAGGGCCGAGCATACTGCGCATCCAGCTTTTCACCTGCGCGCCCAGTGCCCCTGCGATGACGGGAACAAGGAAGGCCCCGGTGGCAAGCAGGAATGACCAGAGGAAAGGGTCTGAAAAATCAAGGCCACGCTGGGGCAGCCATAGCCAGGAGATTGCGAATACAGCGAGGCAGCTATAGAGACCCAGCAGGCGCTCTCTGATCAATAGACGGAGCAGCTCACCAGCGAGCAGCGTATTTGACTTGAGGGCAATGACACGATAAACGTCTCCTCCAAGGTTGGCGGGCGTAAATGTGTTCAAGAAGGTGGCGCGGAAATAGACGGCCAAGTGGGGGAGGTAGGGAGTGTTCGGCTCTCGCTTGGATACCATCCAGAACCAGCGAGTGCCTGTTATCACGAAAGTCAGCAAATTGGTGGCAATTGCTGCAGAAAAACTGATGACACCACTTCCCCGAATGGTGTCGATGATGATCTCCAAGTTCAGTAGACTGATGGCCCAAGCGAGCAGGGCAACGCTTACGCTGAGCCGTACTGCTCGTTTGATCATGGAGAAGCCGGGACCAGTTGCCGGTGATGCGTTCGCCAAGCTGTGATTTCGCGATTCAGGAACTTCTCAAGACGGGCAATGGAGTCGCGGTAGCAGAGAGCGAGGTCCGCAAAAGCCGTTACGATTTTCGTATCCGTTCCCCCACCCGGGGCGGGATTGACCACCTTGTCCAGCGAGGACGGCGTATGGGTGGTATCGATACCCAGCCACCCATAGAGTGCCTGCACCTGATCGAGATTGTTTACCAGTTCCTCGAAGATCAGCACCTTGATCTGGCTCGCGTCAAACTCTGCAAGATATTTGTCGATGTAATCCATGTAGTGTCCGCGCTGTTGGTAGACGAAGGGGGACACCGACGAAGAAAAGCAGGCTGTCGTCAGCCGCTCGGGTTCGGCGGCAAGCGCGGCCTCGAATGACTTGGTCTCAAGACCATTGGCGACGCTGAAACGGTAGTTGGAATAGGCCCTGACTACCGGGTCACGCAGGATGACCAGGATTCTGGCATCCGGGAAGAAATGCCGGATGCGCGTCGCAGCTTCCTGGCTTTCGATGTAGGAGGTGCTTTTCTCTCCCAGGTACAGGGCGTCGGCCTTCCTGTCGGCAAAGCAGGTCTGTTCGTAGTAGTCCGCGCCCTTTGCAACCTCCCGTTCATTGAGAAAGAACTTCGGTTCTGGCCGTACCGGGTGGGCCATGCTGACCTGAGGGTGATCGTCGAGCAACTGGTAGAGGTAGGTGGACCCCGAGCGCTGCGCGCCGACAATAAACAGATGTTTCATTGGCGCACGATCTCCTTGATCTCGTAGCTTCGCTGTGTGCCGATCTCCCGCAGGATGCGCAGGATGTATTCACCAATGATGCTCATCATCATAATGATGACTCCGTTGAAGAATGAGAGCAGCACGACCAGGGATGCCCATCCGGGAGCAGAGATCCCCCGGATCATGGCTTCAAGCAGGAAGTAGGTGGCCAGCAGGAAGCTGCCGGCAGCGACCAGAAAACCAAACAGGGCGCTGTAGCGCAGCGGTAGCGGAGAATGATTGAACAGAATGGTACCAACCAGCCTTGCGATCTTGTAGGGCGTGTAGTTGCTCTTGCCCTCTGCGCGGGGCGCATGCTGCACCAGAACATTGCACCGCTCCGAGGAGAACTTCAGGACCAGCCCGGGGATGTACGGCGCGTAAGAGTTGTCCTTGCAGATCCGATCGACAACATCGCGCCGGATGATGCGGAAGTTGGTGAGGATCAGGTCATCCCTGACTTCGAACACCTTGCGGTTGATCCAGCCGACGATGCGGCTTCCCATCCTTCGCACCAGTGAATGCTGCTTCGACTCGAACTGGCCGATGACCAGGTCATAACCTTCCGCCGCTTTGGCGATAAGTTTGTCTATTTCTTCCGGCGGATTCTGCAGATCGTCATCTATGGTGATGACATAGTCCCCCGTACTTTCCCTGAAGCCACAAAGATTGGCATTGTGCTGGCCGTAATTCTTCAGCAGATTGACGGCAATGATCTCCTTGTGGGCTTTTGCCAGGGCGGCGATTGCCGGCCAACTCGCATCCTTACTGCCATCATTCACAAGGACGATCTCGTATGGCAGGGCCTCGGCGGCGAAGAACGCGCGCACGCGCTCGACCGTCTTCTGGATGATATTCGCGCTGTTGTAGACAGGGATGACGATGCTGTACTTGGGCATTATGCGTGTGGACGAGCTATCGGCCGGTTCGACGGCTGGAGATTGGCGCGCGGCCGGAGGCGCGCTGAATTGCAGAGAAAGGCCATGCATCGCTTGGCGAAAGTTCTGCTATCTAAAAAGGATTCTAGCCGGATGTGGTGCTGCTCTGGTTAAGGCGTGTTTCGGCTATGAGAAGGCGCTGGTGCAGTCTCAATGATGTATTTCACTGCTAAGGATAGTGTGACTATGCCTATTAAAAATTTTATCCCACTTTTTTAGCCCTGGGGCCATTTACTCTAGCTTAATTAGAAGGGCTTGTAGGCTTTTCAGGTGCTTGTTCTCTTCGCACGCCACAGCGAGATCCGGTTGCTGCGGTGCTTCGTAGGGGCTGTTGACTCCGGTGAAGTTGGGGATTAGTCCCTGGCGCGCCTTCTTGTACAGGCCCTTCACGTCGCGTTGCTCGCACACTTCCAGGGGTGTACTGACGTAGACCTCGATGAAGTTCTCGGGGCCGATCAATTCGCGTGCCATCGCCCGCTCGCGCCGGAAAGGCGAGATGAAGGCGGTCATCACGATGAGGCCGGCATCCATCATCAGCCGGGCGACTTCCGCAACCCGCCGGATGTTCTCCACACGATCAGCCTCGGTGAAGCCCAGATCCTTGTTGAGCCCCTGTCGGATGTTGTCGCCGTCCAGGATGTAGGTGCGCTTGCCGCGGGCGTGCAATTCCTTTTCGAGCGCGTTTGCCAGGGTCGACTTGCCTGAACCGGACAAGCCAGTGAACCAGATGACCTTGCCGCGGTGTCCGTTCTGCTTTTCGCGGTCTTCCCGTGTGATGGACAAGGCCTGACGGTGCACGTTTTGTGCCCGTCGCAGGCTGTGCCGGATCATGCCGGCCGCCACTGTGGCGTGGGTGAACCGGTCGACGAGGATGAAGCTGCCCAAGGGCGCTAGTTGCGCATAGGTGTCGAATGCGACCGGCCTGCTGAGCGCCAGTGTGCAGACGCAGATGTCGTTCAGGCCCAGCTGGCGACTTGCTTCGTGGGTCAATGTATTGATGTTGACCCGGTATTTGATGCTGGTGATGGATGCGCCGGACCATTGGCTGGTCAGCTTCAGGTCGTAGCTGCGGCCGATCAGGCCGGCGTCCTCATGTAGCCAGACGAGAGTCGCTTCGAATTGGTCGGTCATTTCCAGCGGCGTGTCGACACGGGTGATCACATCCCCGCGGGAGGCGTCGATTTCGCGGTCCAGCCGCAATGTGACGGCTTGGCCGGTCTGTGCCTTGGGCAGCGATCCGTTGAACGTGACGATCTCCGCAACCTGGGCGACTTGCCCGGACGCGGTGACGCGCACCTCGTCGCCGACATTGATGGTTCCGCTGGCGAGGTTGCCGCTGAAGCCGCGGAAGCTGGAGTCTGGCCGGTTGACCCACTGTACCGGGAACACCATTCTCTCGCTAGCCTGGCGCTGTACCTGGACAGTCTCCAGGTAACCCATGAGTGTGGGGCCGTTGTACCATGGGGTGGCCGACGAGCGGGTGGTCATGTTGTCGCCCTTCAGCGCAGAGAGTGGAACCGCGGTGATGCTCTCGAATCCAAGGGGGGCGGCGAAGCTCATGAAGGCATCGCGGATCTGCTCGAACCGGGACTTGTCGAACTCGACTAAGTCCATCTTGTTGACGGCCAGCACCACGTGGCGGATGCCGACGAGGGAGACCAGGTAGGCGTGACGCCGGGTCTGCGTCAGCATCCCCTGGCGCGCATCCACCAGCAGCACAGCCACGTCGGCGGTGGATGCGCCGGTCACCATGTTGCGCGTGTACTGTTCGTGGCCGGGCGTGTCAGCCACGATGAACTTGCGCCGGTTGGTCGCGAAAAATCGATAGGCGACGTCGATAGTGATGCCTTGCTCACGCTCGGCCGCCAAACCGTCCACCAGCAGCGCAAAATCCAGGTTCTCCCCCTGGGTTCCATATTTCTTCGACTCGCTCTGCAACGCGGCAAGTTGGTCGTCGAACAGCTGTTTGGCCTCCCAAAGCAATCGTCCGATCAATGTGCTCTTGCCATCATCGACGCTCCCGCAGGTGATGAAGCGCAGCAGGTCCTGCTGGCGCTGCTGGGCCAGGAATTCCTCGATGGAGGCTGGCGGCATGGCGGTCTGGGCGCGGTGATGGTGTGCAGCATCCGGTTGCGGCGCCGTGAGGCTTTTGCGTGGTTGGCGTGTGGCGGTCATCAGAAATAGCCTTCCTGCTTTTTCTTTTCCATGCTGGCCGAGGAGTCGCTGTCGATGGCGCGACCTTGGCGTTCTGAGCTACGGGCCGCCAGCAGCTCAAGGATGATGTCAGGCACCGACTTGGCCTGCGATTCGATTGCGCCGGTCAGCGGGTAGCAGCCCAGCGTGCGGAAGCGGACTTCCCTGGCCTTGATCTGCTCGCTGGGCAGGAAACGGAACCTTGAGTCGTCCACCATGAGCATCAGTCCGCCACGCATAACCACCGGTCGTTCCTTGGCGAAGTACAGCGGGACGACGGGGATGCTGTCTTGGTAGATGTACTGCCAGATATCCAGTTCGGTCCAGTTGGACAGCGGGAACACGCGAATGCTTTCGCCCTTGCTCTTGCGCGCGTTGTAGAGGTTCCACAGCTCCGGGCGCTGACTCTTTGGATCCCACCGATGGGTAGATGTGCGGAAGGAGAAAATGCGTTCCTTGGCGCGAGATTTTTCCTCGTCTCGGCGGGCTCCACCAAAAACCACATCGAACTTGTACTTGTCGAGTGCCTGTTTCAGGCCTTCGGTCTTGGTGATGTCGGTGTGCAGCGCAGAGCCATGGTCGAATGGGTTTATATCTCTAGCCACTGCCTCAGGGTTGATGTGCACCAGCAAGTCCATGCCGCTGTCGCGTGCCATCTGATCCCGGAACAGGTACATCTCTTGGAACTTCCAGCGCGTGTCCACATGAAGCAGCGGGAACGGCGGTGGCGCGGGATAAAAGGCCTTGCGAGCGAGGTGCAGCATGACCGAGCTGTCCTTGCCCACTGAATAGAGCATGGCCGGATTCTCGGCTTCGGCGATGGCCTCGCGGATGATGTGGATGCTTTCGTCTTCAAGCCGCTGCAGGTGCGGCGTGGTGGTTCGCGCAACGCTAGATGTGCGCGTTTGTACGGATAAGTCCAAGACTGGCAGGTGGGCCAGCAGGCACAGCCTGACCTGCGTTGGTGGCTGAAGTGGACGGCATAGCCGGACCAGCCGGCCGTGCGGCAGGATCACGATCGGTTTGCCGAGGTGTTGCTGCAGGTCCTGAAACGCACGTTGCAGGGCCGCGGTGTTGGCCTTCTTGCCCAGAGGGCGCCAATAGCGCGCTCCGCGAGCGTCGTTTGCGTGCAGGCACTCCTGCCCACCCGGCAGAGTATGCAATTGCAGAAACAGAACCAGATCGCGTTGCTTGCGTGCCAGAGCCAGTTGCCAGTCGAGGATTGCGGTGATCAGCGGGCGGGCTATCTCATCCTGCAAATCAGCCGGTTCAAGCGTTAGGGGCAGCAGCCCCAGTTGATGCAAGCGGCGTTCCGCCGTCCGTTTAGTGTCCGCCTGTCCTTGTGCGGACAGGTGCTGGAATGCGAGTTCCGTGTTCCAGATTCGTGGCGCGTCCAGACCTAAAAGTGCGGTGACGCTCATGCACAGTCCTTAATAATTGTCGCAATATGCATAATGCGCTGAAATGTATTTCAAAAATAGAATTTTTTCAATTAAATTCAATTTAGATTTTTGTAATTTGCAAAATGCGACAAATTGAGGCCGGAAAAACAAAACCAATTCCTCCGCTGTTGCGTATTGCCGACAGCGCAGGGGCGGTAATCATGGGGCCACTGGCGGTGCTGCAGGCACTGACGCCGGAGATCTCGGTGGTGTTCGAAGAGGATGTTGACTCGCATGCGCTTTGTCTTTCGCTACGAAGCTACTGGATCATGGATCCGTTGGATGGCCCCAAGGAGTTTCTTGCTTGCAACGGCGAGTTCGCGGTAAATATTGCCCTGATTGATGATTGTGAGCCGACGATAGGTGTGGTGCTGGCGCCAGCGCTAGGCGCGGTTTTCTGGTGCGTACGTGGGCAGGGGGCTTTTCGCCGCCGCAACGCGTGTTTCGAGTCCATCCATGTGGCGCCTGTTCCGTTGGAGGCGGGTGTTTCCTGGCGAGTCGTGGCGAGCAGAAGCTATATGAATCAGGGCACTCGTGACTATCTCCTGTGTCAGGGGGCGCACGAGTTGCTGCAGGCGGGTAGTTCGCTCAAGTTCTGCCGCATTGCCGAAGGTCGTGCCGACATCTATCCGCGGATCAGCCCCACTTGTGAGTGGGGCACGGCGGCTGCGAAGGCGGTGCTCGAGGCCGCGGGTGGTGTTGTGCCGCAAATGGACGGCACGCCTTTGCGGTATGGCAAGCCCGACGTTTTGAATCCCGGATTTGTTCCCACCAGTATGTTGCCGGCTCTTCTTTTGTAAGGTACACATGATTCATGCAACGTACTCTGTGGCCGGTGCCCTGACTGGCTTTGTGGTTGGTCTGACCGGTGTGGGCGGAGGGGCGCTGATGACGCCCATCCTGCTTTTCTTCTTCGGGGTCCCGCCGGTCACTGCGATTGCCACGGACCTCTGGTTTGCGGCGATCACCAAGGTGGTCGCGGCACGGATACACCATCAGGGCGGGGGGGTGGACTGGCAGGTGGTGAAGCGGCTGTGGTGGGGAAGCCTGCCTGCGGCGTTGGTGGTGGTGGTTCTCGTCAGCCAAGGCGTGAAGATGCAGAAAGTGGGCTGGTTGACCACGGCCATCGGCGTGGTCCTGCTGGTCACGGCGGCTGGCCTGTTGCTGGCCCCGTGGCTCAGGGGTATTGCCCGCGGTCGCCGGTTGACTCATCCAGCGGATTTCAAGGCAATGCAGCCGATCTTGACAGTGTTGGCCGGTGGCGTGCTGGGGCTTTGTGTTGCGTTGACATCCGTGGGGGCGGGGGCGCTGGGCAGTGTCATGCTGCTCTACCTCTATCCCCTGCGGATGCGGCCGCATACACTGGTAGCGACGGATATCGTGCACGCCATTCCGTTGGCGGTGGTGGCTGGCCTGGGGTACCTGGTGGCGGGCATGGTCCACTGGGAGATGCTCCTCAGTCTGTTGGTGGGTTCGATTCCGGCCGTGATTGTTGGCAGCCTGCTGGCACGCAGGTTCGCACCTGTCTGGTTGAGGTTTGCATTGGGTGCGGTGCTGATCGCCGCGGGGGTCAAGGCCCTGGCCTGAGTTTGCCGGCAATGACCCCCAACATGGTGGAAGAAAAATTGACGGCCTGTTTTTTTCGGGCAAAATAGCACGATCGTTCGTTTTATTTTAAATCCATGACGGTTGTCGAGTTATCCGCCAAGACCAAGCGCCCTGCGAGTCGCGAACGCGTTCGCGAGGAACGCGATTTGCACAAGGGGCAGCAGACCAAGCTCGCCATCATTGATGCCGCGCTGGGCCTGGCTGCCCAGATCGGCTTGGAAGGCCTGAGCATCGGGGTGCTGGCCGAAGTCACCCGCATGAGCAAATCAGGCGTCTTCGCGCACTTCGGTTCGCGTGAGGAGCTGCAGATTTCCGTGGTGCGCGAGTACTTCCATCGCTTCGAGCAGGAAGTGTTCTACCCGGCGCTGCGCGAACCGCGCGGCTTGCCGCGTCTGCGGGCACTGTTTGCCAACTGGATGAAGCTGGTGGCGGTGGAAATCCAGTCGGGCTGCATCTTCATCAGCGGCGCGGCTGATTTCGATGACCGGCCCGGTCCGGTGCGCGATGCCCTGGCCAGCTCCGTGAAGACGTGGCTGGGCGCCGTGCACCGTGCGGTGGTGCAGGCCAAGGAAGAAGGCCATCTTTCGGCCGATGCCGACGAGCGCCAGATCGCTTTCGAGATTCACGGCCTCATCCTGGCCTTGCATTACGAAGCACGTTTTCTCAAGAATCCCGGTTCGGTTGAGCGCGCCAACCAGGGCTTCGAGTACATCCTGGCCCGCTATGGCCACCACGCAGCTGAAGCGGAAAAGCAGCGTCCTCCAGTTCGAACCCGCAAATCACCCAAATCCATCAAGGAGTAAACCCATGCCCAGCTACACCCCCCCCCTGCGCGACATGCAGTTCGTGATGCACGAAGTGCTCAACGTGACCGAGTCGCTCAAGCAGATTCCGCGTCATGCCGAGACCGATGCCGACACCATCAATGCCGTGCTGGAAGAGGGTGGCAAGTTCGCCGCCAATGTGATCTTCCCGCTCAACATCAGCGGTGATGCCGAAGGCTGCAAGCTCGACAAGACCACCCACGAGGTCACCGCGCCCAAGGGCTTCAAGGAAGCCTACGCGCAGTACGTGGAGGGCGGTTGGGCGGCGCTGAGTTGTGACCCGGACTACGGCGGCCAGGGCCTGCCCTTCGTGGTCAACCAGTGCATCTACGAAATGATGAACTCGGCCAACCAGGCCTGGACCATGTACCCCGGCCTGTCGCACGGCGCCTATGAAGCCCTGCACGCCCACGGCACCGACGAGCAGAAGAAGCTCTACCTGCCCAAGCTGGTCAGCGGCGAGTGGACCGGTACCATGTGCCTGACCGAACCCCATTGCGGCACCGACTTGGGCATGCTGCGCACCAAGGCCGAACCCCAGGCCGACGGCACCTACAAGCTCAACGGCGCCAAGATCTTCATCAGCGCCGGTGAGCACGACCTGGCCGAGAACATCGTGCACCTGGTGCTGGCCCGCCTGCCAGACGCGCCCAAGGGCAGCAAGGGCATCAGCCTGTTTGCCGTGCCCAAGTACAACGTGAAGGCCGACGGCTCCCTGGGTACGCGCAACGGCATCTACTGCGGTGGCCTGGAGCACAAGATGGGCATCCACGCCAACTCCACCTGCCAGATGATCCTGGACAATGCGGTCGGCACCCTGGTGGGCCAGCCCAACAAGGGCCTGCAGGCCATGTTCGTGATGATGAACGCCGCGCGACTGGGCGTGGGCAACCAGTCCCTGGGCCTGACCGAAGTGGCCTACCAGAACGCCCTGGTCTATGCCAAGGACCGCATCCAGATGCGCAGCTTGTCGGGTACCAAGGCCAAGGACAAGGAAGCCGACCCCATCATCGTGCACCCCGACGTGCGCAAGATGCTGCTGACCGCCAAGGCCTATGCCGAAGGCGGCCGTGCCCTGGCCTGCTACTGCGCCATGCTGCTGGACCAGCATCTGTACCACCCTGACGAGAAGGTGCGCAAGGACAGCGACGAGATGCTGGCTCTGCTGACCCCCATCATCAAAGCCTTCCTGACCGACAACGGTTTCGAAGCCACCGTGATGTGCCAGCAGGTCTTCGGCGGCCACGGCTACATCAAGGAGTGGGGCATGGAGCAGTTCGTGCGCGATGCCCGCATCAACATGATCTACGAAGGCACCAACACCGTCCAGTCGCTCGACCTGCTGGGCCGCAAGATCCTGGGCAACAACGGCGCCACGCTGAAAAAGTTCGGCAAGCTGGTCGGCGCGCTGGTGGAAGAAGAAGGCGTCAACGAGAAGATGGCCGAGTTCATCAACCCGCTGGCTTACCTGGGCGACCAGATGACCAAGTTCACCACCGAGATCGGCTTCAAGGGTTTCCAGAACCCCGACGAAGTGGGCGCTGCTGCGGTGGACTACCTGCGCGTGGCCGGTCACCTGGTGTTCGGCTACTTCTTTGCCCGCATGGCTTCGGTCGCGCTGAAGGAAATCGCGGCCGGCAACACCGATCCGTTCTACCAGGCCAAGCTGCAGACGGCACGCTTCTACTTCGCCAAGCTGTTCCCCGAAACCGCAACGCTGATGCGCACCGCGCGTGCCGGCAGCAAGGTGTTGATGGACACCGACCTCGCACTGGCATGAAGACGACTTCCCCCCGAAACGCAGAAATGGCTTCCCCCCGAGACGCCTTTGGCGTCCCCCCCCAAGGGGGGCGCACCCGGTGGACCGGCAAAGCCGGATCCACGGGCGCCTTGGCCTTTGCGTTGGCGCTGGCCGGCAATATGGCGTGGGCCCAGAGCACCCCGGTGGGCCTGTGGCAGAGCATCGACGATGCAACCAACAAGCCCAAGGCGGAAATCCGCATCCGCGAGTCAGTCGGCGTGTTGACCGGCGTGGTCGAGAAATCGCTGGCGCCATCAGAGTCGCCGAATTGCGATCTCTGCACCGATGACCGCAAGGGCCAGCCCAAGCTGGGCATGGAGATCATCCGTGGTGCCAAAAAGGCCGAGGGCAAGGACGTCTGGGAAGACGGCAAGATCCTCGACCCCGACAACGGCAAGACCTACACGCTGCGCATGACCCCGCTGGAGGGCGGCAGCAAGTTGCAAATCCGGGGCTATATCGGCCCCTTCTACCGGACCCAGATCTGGGTCCGTGTGCAGTAAACAAGGAAGACATTCATGTCACGTTTCCAAGTCAAAAAAGTCGCCGTGCTCGGCGCAGGCGTGATGGGCGCGCAGATCGCAGCTCACCTCGTCAATGTCAAGGTGCCGGTCGTGCTGTTCGATCTGCCGGCCAAGGAAGGCCCGAAGAGTGGCATCGCCACCCGGGCCATCGACAACCTGAAGAAGCTCAAGCCGTCCCCGCTGGGCGTGGCCGACGATGCCGGCCTGATCCAGGCGGCCAACTACGAAGAGCATCTGGCGCAGTTGAAGGATTGCGACCTGATCATCGAGGCCATTGCCGAGCGCATGGACTGGAAGCTCGATCTGTACAAAAAGATCGCGCCCCATATTGCCAAACACGCCATCGTGGCCTCCAACACTTCGGGCCTGTCGATCACCAAGCTGTCGGAAGCACTGCCGGAAGAAATCAAGCCACGCTTCTGCGGCATCCACTTCTTCAACCCGCCGCGCTACATGTACCTGGTGGAGCTGATCGCCACACCGACCACGCAGCCGGCAATCCTCGACCAGCTCGAAACCTTCGTCACCAGCGGCCTGGGCAAGGGCGTGGTGCGTGCCAAGGACACGCCCAACTTCATCGCCAACCGTGTCGGCATCGCCGGCATGCTGGCCACCATGAAGGAAGTGGAGAACTTCGGCCTCAGCTACGACGTGGTCGACGACCTCACCGGCAAGAAGCTCGGTCGTGCCAGCTCCGGCACCTTCCGCACCGCCGACGTGGTGGGCCTGGACACCATGGCGCACGTCATCAAGACGCTGCAGGACAACCTGGACGAGAAGAGCGATCCGTTCTACGGCAGCTTCGGCACGCCCGAAGTGCTCAAGACCCTGCTGGACATGGGCAACCTGGGCCAGAAGAGTAAGGCCGGTTTCTACAAGAAGGTCGGGCGCGACATCCTGCGCTTCGATCTGGCGGGCAAGGAATACGTGCCGGGCGGTCAGAAGGCCGATGCCGTGTACGAGCGCATGCTCAAGAAGCCGGCCGGCGAACGCCTGAAGCTGTTGCGCAACAGCGAAGGCGCACAGGGTCAGTTCCTCTGGGCCATTCTGCGCAACAGCTTCCACTATGCCGCCGTGCATCTTGCTGCAGTGGCCGACACGGCACGCGATGTTGATCAGGCCATGCGCTGGGGCTTCGGCATGAAGCAAGGCCCGTTCGAGCTCTGGCAGGAAGCCGGCTGGCTGGACGTGGCGAAGATGATCCAGGAGGACATCGATGCTGGCAAGGCCTTGTGCAAGGCGCCGCTGCCCAAATGGGTGTTCGACGGTCCGGTGGCCAAGGCTGGCGGCGTGCATATGCCCGAAGGTTCCTTCAATCCGACGACGGGCAAGTTCGAACCGCGTCGTCAGTTGCCGGTCTACGCGCGCCAGCATTTCCCTGAGAGCGTGCTGGGTGACGGCAGTGTGAAATACCAGGCCGCTGGCAAGACGCTGCAGGAAAACAGCGGCGTTCGCCTGTGGACCCTGGACGATGAGGTGCTGATCGCCAGCATCAAGACCAAGATGCACGCCATCAGCCCGGATGTGGTTGAGGGCCTGATGCAGGGCATCGAACTGGCGGAAAAAGACTACCAGGGCATGGTGATCTGGTCGGGCGACGAGCCCTTCAGTGTCGGCGCCGACCTGCAGGCCATGTTGCCGGCCTTCATGGTGGCCGGAGTCGGTGCCGTTGAGGGCGCCGAGCACGAGATGCAGACCATGATGCTGCGTCTGCGTTATGCCGGCGTGCCGGTAGTGTCGGCCGTCCGCGGCATGGCACTGGGCGGTGGCTGCGAACTGGCGGTGCACTCGGCCCGCCGTGTCGTTGCCATGGAGTCGTACATCGGCTTGGTGGAAGTCGGCGTGGGCCTGATCCCGGGTGCCGGTGGTCTGACCTACATTGCCCGCCGTGCCGCCGAGAATGCGGCTGCCTCCACCGGCAAGGACATCCTGCCCTTCCTGACCGAAGGCTTCACCGCCGCGGCCATGGCCAAGGTGGGCACCAGCGCGCTGGAGTCGCGCAAGCTGGGCTACCTGCTGGAGAGCGACATCATCGTGCCGAACAAGGACGAGCTGCTGTTCGTTGCCTTGAACGAAGCCCGTGCCATGTACCAGGGCGGCTGGCGTGCGCCGCACAAGCGCCTGTTCCCGGTGGCCGGCCGCAGTGGCGTGGCCACCATCAAGGGCCAGCTGGTCAACATGCGTGACGGTGGCTTCATCAGCCAGCACGACTTCCATATCGCCAGCCTGATCGCCAACGTGGTGTGCGGCGGCGACGTGGATCCCGGCACGCTGGTGTCCGAGGAGTACCTGATGGCGCTGGAGCGCCAGGCTTTCTGCTCGCTCATCGTGCATCCCAAGACGCAGGAACGCATCATGGGCATGCTCTCCACCGGCAAGCCCCTGCGCAATTGAACGGCAAGACAGGCTAAAGAGGAATTCACATGAAACAAGTTCAAGACGCCTACATCGTTGCCGCCACGCGTACACCCATCGGGCGTTCGCACCGCGGTTTCTTCCGCAACACCCGCCCGGATGACCTGCTGGCCACCACGTTGAAAGCCGCGCTGGCCCAGACGCCGGGGCTGGATCCGGCTGCCATCGAAGACATCGTTTGCGGCTGCGCCATTCCCGAAGCCCAACAGGGCCTCAACGTGGCGCGCATCGGTGCGGTGCTGGCCGGTCTGCCCACCAGCTTGGGTGGCATCACCGTCAACCGCTTCTGCGCCTCCGGCCTGTCGGCAGTGCAGATGGCGGCCGACCGCATCCGTGTCGGTGAGGCCGACGTCATGATCGCCGCCGGCGTGGAAAGCATGAGCATGGTGCCCATGATGGGTAACTCGCCTTCGCTGTCACCCTCGATCTTCGAGCGCGACGGCGACGTCGGCATTGCCTACGGCATGGGTCTGACAGCCGAGAAAGTGGCCCAGCAGTGGAAGGTCAGCCGCGACATGCAGGACGCCTTCGCGCTAGAGTCGCACCTGCGCGCCATTCGTGCGCAGCAGGCCGGCGAGTTTACGGCCGAGATCACACCGATCGAAGTGACCGACCGCAGCGCCAACCTGGCCAGTGGCGAGCTGATCGCCAAGACGCGCACCGTCAACCTCGACGAAGGTCCGCGCGCCGACACCACCCTCGAGGCGCTGGGCAAGCTCAAGACCGTGTTCGCCGCGCGCGGCTCGGTCACGGCCGGCAACAGCTCGCAGACCTCGGACGGCGCGGGCGCGCTGATCCTGGCCAGCGGCGATGCGGTCAAGCGCTTCGGCCTGACGCCGTTGGCGCGTTTCGTCAGTTTTGCCTCGCGCGGTGTACCGCCGCACATCATGGGCATCGGCCCGATTGAGGCGATTCCTGCCGCGCTGCGCGCCGCCGGACTCAAGCTGGACGACATCGACTGGTTCGAGCTCAATGAAGCGTTTGCTGCGCAGTCGCTGGCTGTCATCAACAGCCTGGGCCTGGACCCGGCCAAGGTCAATCCCATGGGTGGCGCGATTGCGCTGGGCCACCCGCTGGGGGCCACCGGTGCCATCCGTTCTGCGACCGTGGTGCATGCACTGCGTCGGCACAACAAGAAATACGGCATGGTGACCATGTGCGTGGGCATGGGGCAGGGTGCCGCCGGTATTTTCGAACGCGTCTAAGACACTGATGAAGGCCACCGCAGAGTGGCCTTTTTTAATGACAGCGAGGAGCAAGACATGAGGACCGAAGTCATTCAGGTGAGTGACGGCGCGAAACTCACGGCCCGCATCTACGAGCCGGCTGGCCCGAGCCAGGGCAGTGTGGTGATTGGCGGGGCCATGGGCGTGCGGCAGGATTTTTATGCGGCATTTGCGCAGTGGCTGGCGGGGCAGGGCTGGCGTGTAACGACGTTTGACTACCGCGGCTCGGGTGACTCCGTGCCAGACACGCCACACGGCCGCCTGCGCGGCTTCAAGGCCGACCTGTACGACTGGACGCGCGATTACGAAACCGTGATCGACCACGCTCATGCGGCGAAACCGGAGCAGCCGCTGTACCTGCTGGGGCACAGTCTGGGGGCGCAACTGCCGGGCCTGCTCGGCAACCAGCACAAGGTCAGTGGCCTGCTCAGCGTAGCCGCGGGCAGTGGCTACTGGCGCGAGAACGCGCCGCAGCTCAAGCGCATCGTGCCCTACTTCTGGTTCTTCATCGTGCCGCTGGCGACCCGTCTGTGCGGCTATTTCCCAGGCCACCGGCTGAAGATGGTGGGCGACCTGCCGGCCGGCGTCATGCTGCAGTGGCGCAAGTGGTGCCTGAACCCGCGCTACAGCGTGGGGGCGGAAGGCGAGGCGGCGCGACAAGGCTACGCCAGCGTGACCTTTCCCGTGCTGGCGTTGTCCATTACCGACGATGAATTGATGACCTTGCGCGGCACACACAGCCTGATTGGTTTCTATGAAAACGCGCCGCGCGACATCCAGTGCATTGCCCCGGAAGATCTGTCCGTGCGCCGTATCGGCCACTTCGGACCGTTCCGGCCCGAGCATGAGACGCTGCTTTGGCCGAGGATGGGCCAATGGCTGGCCGGCCTGTCGCGTTCGGCGGCCGCATGAGCAGCGCTGGTTTCCTGGAGTGACCCATGGCTGAACATGTGTTTGACGAGGCGATGGCGCTGACGGTGCAAGCCGAAGACCTGTTCTTGGGGCGGACGAGCCCGGCCTACTGGAACATGGTGGGGCCGTTCGGTGGCATCAGTGCCGCGCAGGCCTTGCAGGCGGTGCTGCAACACACCAAGCGCCTGGGCGAACCGGTGTCTATCACGGTCAACTTTGCCGCAGCATTGAGCGAGGGGCCGTTTCGCATCGAAGCCCGCCCGGTACGCACCAACCGCTCCACCCAGCACTGGCTGGTACTGCTGTCGCAAACGGACTCCGACGGGCAGGATGCGGTGGTGCTCACCGCCACGGCGGTAACAGCGGTGCGTCGCAGCACCTGGGGCGCGGTTGACGCCGTCATGCCCGAGGTGCCGGCGCCTGAACACATTGCGCGGGGCAGTTTGAAACGACCGGTGGCCTGGCTGCAACGCTACGATATCCGGCCGTGTGCCGGCAGCCTCCCTGAACAGTGGGATGGCAGCGAAGCCGACAGCCTGACCCAGCTCTGGATGCGTGACGATCCCCCGCGGCCGCTGGACTTCTGCAGCCTGCTGGCACTGGCCGATGTGTTTCCTCCGCGCGTCTGGCGCCGCCGCGCCCGCATGACGCCGGTGGGCACGGTGTCCATGACGGTGTACTTCCATGCCGGTGCCGACGAGCTCGCCGCCACTGGCAGTGGCTACCTGCTGGGCCAGGCGCGGGCACAATCCTTCTTCAACGGTTTTTTTGATCAGAGCGCCGAACTCTGGAACCAGGCCGGTCAGTTGCTGGCCACCTCGCATCAGATTGTCTATTTCAAGGAATGAACCTCATGTCCGACATCCTCGTCCACACCGAAGACGGTGTAGCCACCCTCAGCTTCAACCGTCTGGAGCGCAAGAACTCCATTACTTCGGCCATGTACGCCGCGATGGCGGATGCCGTTGAGCAGGCTGCAGCCGATGCGGCTGTCCGCGTGCTGGTGATCCAGGGGCATGAGACGGTGTTCAGTGCCGGCAATGACATTGGCGACTTCCTGAACCAGCCGCCGGCCACGGCAGATGCCCCGGTGTTCCGTTTCCTGCGTGGCATTGCCAGCTTCCCCAAGCCGGTGATCGCGGCCGTCAGCGGCCCGGCGGTCGGCATCGGCACCACGCTGCTGTTCCACTGCGATCTGGTCTACGCCGGCGACAACGCGGCTTTTTCCATGCCTTTCGTGAACCTGGGTCTGTGCCCGGAGGCCGCGTCCAGCCTGTTGGTGCCGCAGATGTTCGGCTACCACCGTGCAGCCGAAGCGCTGCTGCTGGGCGAACCCTTCATGGCCGAGGCGGCGCTGGAGGCCGGCCTGGTCAACCGTGTGCTGCCACCGACCGAAGCCAATGGCTATGCACAGGCGCAGGCGCGCAAGCTGGCCGCCAAGCCGCTGTCGGCGCTGATCGAGACCAAGCGCCTGATGAAGCAAGGGCAGGCAACGCGCGTGCTGGAGCAGATGGCCGAGGAAGGCGTGAGTTTCGGCCGCATGCTGCGCGAACCGGCAGCACGCGAAGCCTTCACGGCGTTCATGGAGAAACGCAAGCCGGACTTCAGCAAGGTCTGAACGTCCATCCGGCGGGCTCAGCCCGTCAGCATGGCAGCGTCTCCCAGGCGCTGCCTTGACTCCTCCACACTGCAAGCGCTGCCATGAACAAGCCTATCTCTGCCGAGCCCGCGATCGAATTTGAAGAGGAGTTCGTGGCCGGACTCAAGCTGATCTTTGAAGAAAAGATTGCCTTCAACCAGGTGCTGGGTCTCAAGATCACCGCACTCAAACCCGAACGCGTTGTTGCACGCATCGAGATGCGGCCGGCGTTGATTGGCCACTACGGCCATAACCGCATCCACGGCGGTGTCATCAGCGCCGGGCTGGATGCGATGGGCGGCCTGGCGGTGATGGCCGCCATCGGCGCGCGCCACATGGACGAGCCACCGCTGCAGCGGTTGCACCGCTTCGGCAAGCTCGGCACCATCGACCTGCGGATTGATTACCTGCGCCCTGGTATTGGCGAGCACTTCGAGTTGCGTGCCGAAGTGCTGCGCCTGGGCTCGCGTGTGGCGACCACGCGCATGGAGTTTTTCGGCCCGGACGGCAAGCTGCTGTCAGCCGGCGCGGCCGCCTACATCGTGTCGTAGGCCGCTCGGCGCTGCGGCCGGCTCAGCCCTGCGGGCGGGGAAGCGGGCGCGGCTTGCCCTGGTCGTCGATGGCGACATAGGTCAGGCTGGCCTCAGTCACCTTGACGAACTGCCCTTGAGCGCGGAAACGCTCGGCATAGACCTCGACCTTCACCGTCATGGAGGTTCGCCCCAGGCGCGTGAGCTTGGAGTAGAACGACAGGATGTCGCCCACCCGCACCGGCTGCTTGAAGATGAATTCGTTCACGGCCACGGTGGCCATGCGGCCGTCGGCGTAGCGCGCCGGGATCACCGAGCCGGCCAAGTCGACCTGGGCCATGACCCAGCCGCCGAAGATATCGCCATTGGCATTGCAGTCGGCCGGCATGGGGATGACCTTGAGGACCAGCTCCTCGTCGGAGGGCGGCTGGATCGGGGCGGAACTTGGAATCACGGACATGGGGGAGAATCTCAAAAAATAACCAGTTCAGATTGTCCTCTATGCGCCGTTTTGGCGATACCGCCCTCTCCTCTTCCGCCAGTACCACGCCGTCATCGGCCCTGCCGCATTCCGACTGGGGCACGCTCCAGCGTCTGTTCCCCTACCTCTGGCAGTACAAGTGGCGCGTCATGGCCGCACTGGCCTTCATGGTCGGCGCCAAGCTGGCCAACGTGGGGGTGCCGCTGTTGCTCAAAAACCTGGTGGACACCATGGACATCAAGCCGGGCGACGCGGTTGCCGTGCTGGTGGTGCCGGTGGGGTTGCTGCTGGCCTATGGTGCGCTGCGCCTCGCCACCTCGCTGTTTGCCGAGTTGCGCGAACTGGTGTTTGCCAAGGCCACCCAGGGGGCAGCGCGCAGCATCGCGTTGCAGACCTTCTGCCACCTGCATGCCTTGAGCCTGCGCTTCCACCTGGAGCGCCAGACCGGTGGCATGACGCGCGACATCGAGCGCGGTGTGCGCGGCATCGAGTCGCTGATTTCGTATTCGCTCTACAGCATCGTGCCGACACTGATCGAGGTGACGCTGGTGCTGACCATCCTGGCGGTGAAGTTCGACGTCTGGTTTGCCTGGATCACCTTGGGGGCACTGGCAGCTTACATCCTGTTCACCGTGACGGTGACCGAGTGGCGGACCCAGTTTCGCAAACAGGCCAACGAGTTCGATTCGGCGGCCCACAGCAAGGCCGTGGATTCGCTGCTCAACTACGAGACCGTCAAGTACTTCAACAATGAAGCCTTCGAGGCCGGGCGCTACGACGACAGCCTGGCGCGTCTGCACCAGGCGCGGCTCAAAAGCCAGTCCACCCTGAGCCTGCTCAACACCGGGCAACAACTGATCATCGCCATCAGCCTGGTGGGCATGCTGTGGCGTGCCACGCAGGGTGTGGTGGATGGCCACATGACGCTGGGTGATCTGGTCATGGTCAACGCCTTCATGATCCAGCTCTACATCCCGCTGAACTTCCTCGGCGTGATCTACCGTGAGATCAAGCAGAGCCTGACCGACCTGGACAAGATGTTCACCCTGCTGGAGAAAGAACGCGAGGTGGCCGACGCGCCGGATGCGCGGCCCTTGCAGGTCAGCCAGGCCGATGTGAAGTTCGAGGACGTGAGTTTCGCCTATGACCCCTCCGGGGGCCGGCCGATCCTGCATCACCTCAGTTTCGAAATCCCGGCCGGCAAGACGGTGGCCGTGGTTGGTCCCTCCGGTGCCGGCAAGTCCACGCTGGCGCGCTTGCTCTACCGTTTTTATGACGTGCAGAAAGGCCGCATCACCATCGGCGGGCAGGACATCCGCCAGGTGACGCAGTCCAGTGTGCGGCAGGCCATCGGCATCGTGCCGCAGGACACGGTGCTGTTCAACGACACGGTGGAATACAACATCGCCTATGGCCGCCCCGGCGCCAGCCGCGCCGAAGTGGAGGAGGCGGCCCGCGCGGCGCACATCCACGACTTCATCAGCGCCACCCCCAAGGGCTACGACACCATGGTGGGCGAGCGTGGCCTGAAGCTCTCGGGTGGCGAGAAGCAGCGCGTGGCGATTGCACGTACCTTGCTCAAGAACCCGCCGATCCTGATCTTTGACGAAGCCACCTCGGCGCTGGATTCGGCCAACGAGCGCGCCATCCAGGCCGAACTGCAAAGCGTGGCCCACAACAAGACCACGCTGGTCATCGCACATCGGCTGTCCACGGTGGTGGATGCGCACGAGATCCTGGTGATGGAGGCCGGGCGCATCGTGGAGCGCGGCGCGCATGCCGAGCTGCTGGCGCGCGGGGGAACCTATGCGCGCATGTGGGCTTTGCAACAAAGTTCAGAGTGATTTTGAGCATTGGTGCCCGTGAGATAAGTGCGAGATGCTATTAAATATATAGCAAATGGTTGCGCCGATCTCCTGCGAAGCGCTGTGCATTGCCGTGGCACAGGAGTCACTGCCGGCGCGATGTGAAGCAGTGACGTGGGGCTTGCATGCCCGCGATGATTTGCACCGCATAATTTGGCCATGGAAACCAAATGGCTGGAAGATTTCGTCAGTTTGGCGGAGACGCGCAGCTTCAGCCGTTCCGCGCAGTTGCGCCATGTGACGCAGCCGGCGTTTTCCCGCCGCATCCAGGCGCTGGAAGCCTGGGCCGGCACCGATCTGGTGGACCGCAGCTCCTACCCGACGCGCCTGACGCCCGCCGGTGAAACGCTGTACGGTCAGTCGCTCGAAATGCTGCATGCCCTGCAAAGCACACGCGCCATGCTGCGCGGGCACACCTCGGCCGGACAGGATGTGATCGAGTTCGCCGTACCGCATACCCTGGCCTTCACCTTTTTCCCGGCCTGGTTGTCGAGCCTGCGCGACAAGTTCGGCCCCATCAAGAGCCGCCTGATTGCGCTCAATGTGCACGATGCCGTGGTGCGGCTGGTCGAGGGCGGCTGCGATCTGCTGATCGCCTACCACCACCCCTCGCTACCGTTCCAGCTCGATGCCGATCGCTACGAGATGGTCAGCCTGGGCGAAGAGGTCATTGCCCCCTATTGCCGGCCCGATGCACACGGTTTGCCGCTGTTTCCGCTGCCGGGGCAGGCGAGCCAGCCTTTGCCTTACCTCGGTTATGCCCCCGGGGCCTACCTGGGGCTGGTGGTGGACTTCATGCTCAAGCAGGCGAGCACGCCCATCCACCTGGACCGCGTGTACGAGACCGACATCGCCGAAGGGCTCAAGGCCATGGCGCTCGAAGGCCACGGCCTGGCTTTTCTGCCGCACAGTGCCGTGCGCAACGAACTGCAGGCCGGCAAGCTGGTCAGTGCGGCACCGGCCGGGCTGACGGGCATGCAGATCACCATGGATGTGCGGGCCTACCGCGAAAAGCCGGTCGCCCGTGAAGCCCACAAGGGTGCCCCGCACCGCGCCGCGGCCACACCCAAGCGCACCGCCCAGGCTTTGTGGGACTACCTGCAGGCGCAGTCGCTTGCCGGTCAGGGGGCTGGCGCAAGCCCGGCGGCTTAAGCGGTCATGGGCGCGGGGTTTATTTCTTCCGTGCAGCGATCGATTTTTCCGCCAGCGTGACCAGGTCGGCACCGATCTGGTTTTTCCACTTGTCATACACGGGGCGTGATGCCTTGATGAAGGTCTCGCGCTCTTGCGGGCTCAGGTGCGTGACGGTGACGCCCAGTGCCGAGATGTCCTTGAGCATGGGTTGACCGGCTTCGATCAGGCCTTTGCGTGCGATGGCAATCTCCTCCTTGCCGGCATCGATGGCTGCCTGACGCACGATCTCGCGGTCGGACGGTGTCCAGGCGTTCCAGATGTCCTTGTTGACCACGAACACCAGCGGATCGGCCATATAGCCCCACATGGTGATGTACTTCTGACCCACCGTGTGCATTTTCAGGCCGGTGAACAGGTACAGGGGGTTTTCCTGGCCGTCCACCGCGCCGCTGGCCAGGGCCGGCTGTGCATCGGCCCAGCTCATCTGGGTCGGGTTGGCGCCCAGCGTGGTGAAGAGGTCGGAGAACAGCGGCGAGCCGACCACACGGATCTTCAGGCCCTTGAGGTCTTGCGGCGAATGGATGGCGCGCTTGGAGTTGGTGATTTCGCGGTAGCCGTTTTCGCCCCAGGCCAGCGGCACCACGCCCGCTTGGTCCAGCACCTTGAAAATGCGTTGGCCGACCTCGCCTTGCGTCAGGGCATCGACCGCTGCGTAGTCCGGCATCAGGAAGGGCAGCGAGAACAGGTTGAGCTGCTTGACCTGGGGCGACCAGTTGATGGTGGAGCCGACGGCCATGTCGATCACCCCTTGGCGCAGGGCACTGAACTCCCGTGTCTGGTCGCCCTGGATCAGGGACACACCCGGGTAGAGCTTGATGTTGATGCGCCCCTGGGTACGTTCGCGCACCTTGTTGGCCCACAACTCGCCGCCTTTGCCCCAGGGCAGGCTGGGGGGCAGCACCAGCGACATGCGGTATTCCGACTTGTAGGTCTGGGCCGGCGCCAGTGCCGGCAGTGCCAGGGCCGCAGCTGCAGCGGTGAGGCCGAGGAAGGTGCGAAGTTTCATGGGTTTGTCTCCTGGTTGAAAAATCGGAACTCAGTAGCCCAGCGTGCGGGGCAGCCACAGCGCCAGTTCGGGGAAGGCAATCACGGCCACCATGACCAGGGCCATGGCCAACAGCAGCCAGCCGACCCAGCGCACGGTTTCTTCCATGCGCACATGGGCGATGCGGCACGACACCATGAGGTTGACCGCCAGGGGCGGCGTGAACTGGCCGAGCGCCACCTTGAGCGTGAGGATGACACCGAACCAGACGGGATCCCATTGGTAGTGCTGCATGATGGGCAGGAGCAGCGGCACGAAGATCAGGAAGATCGACACGCCGTCGAGGAACATGCCTACCGTGATCAGCATGACGATCAGCAAGGCCAGGACGCCGTATTCGCCCAACCCTGAATTCACGATGGCATGGGTGATCGGGTCGATCACACCCAGCGTGGAGAGCGAATAGGCGAAGATGCCGGCCAGCGACACCACCAGCAGGATCACGGCCGACAGTTCACCCGATTCGCGCAGGATCACGAACAGGTCGCGCACCCGGATCGTGCGGTGGATCACCATGCCGACGAACAGGCCATAGAACACGGCCACCACCGCGGCTTCGGTCGGGGTGAACCAGCCCGCGCGCATGCCGCCCAGGATGACCACCGGGGCGGCCAGGCCCCAGACGGCTTCACGCAGGCTCTTCCAGAAAGGGGGGCGTGGCAGGCTGGCCTCCAGGGCGCCCATCTTGTGCTTGCGTGCCATCCAGACGGTCGGCACGATCAGGGCCACGCCGGCCAGGATGCCCGGCACCATGCCGGCGGCAAACAGCGCTGGCACGGAGGCGCCCGGCACCAGCACCGAATAGACGATGAAGGCGACCGAGGGCGGGATCAGGATGTCGGTGGCCGCGGCCGCCCCCACCACACTGGCTGAGAAGGCTGCCGGGTAGCCGGCGCGTGCCATGGCCGCAATCATCACGCTGCCGACCGCGGCCGCATTGGCCGGGCCGGAGCCCGAGATGCCGCCCAGGAACATGGCCACGGCAATGGCGACCAGCGGCAGCATGCCGGGGCCACGGCCGACGATGGCCACGGCAAAGTTCACCAGCCGAAGGGCCACCCCCGAACGGTCGAAGATGGAGCCCACCAGCACGAACATGGGGATCGCCAGCAAGGGGTACTTGCCCAGGCCGGCGTAGAAGTTCTGCGGCACGGCCAGCAGGCCGAACCATTGCGCGTCAGTGTTGGCCGCGCCGATGGCTGCGGCACCGGCCAGTCCCAGGGCGGCGCCGATCGGCACGCCCAGCAGCATCATGGCAATGAAGAGAAGAAAGAGCAGGGCGACGATCATGCGGCATCCTGGTCGCGGCCGCGCCGGATGAACAGGCCGAGGGCGCGCAACATGATCGCGATCGACAGCACCGGCAGCCAGATCGAATACCACCATTGCGGCACGCCAATGCCGGGAGAGGTCTCGCCAAAACGGTAATCGTCCCAGACTAGGCGCATGCTGAGGACGCCAATCAGTCCAAACAGCAGCGCCACCATCAGGGCGCCAAAGCGTGCCAGGGCCCGCTGGCGCGACGCGGGGCCGCTGTCAGCGAAGTACTCGATGCGGATATGCCGGTTACGCGCCACGGCGGCCGAACCTGCCACCAACGACAGCACGATCATCAGGAAGACCGAAAACTCCTCGGTCCAGGCGAACGACTGGTTGGTGAAGTAGCGCACCAGGACATTGACAAAGGTGATCAGGGCCAAGGCGCCCATGACGATGACGGTGAGCCAGTCCTCGATCTTGAGCGGGACCCGGGTTGCCTCGTCGCTTTCGCTCATTTCGGGCGGCAATCCGGCTTCGCTTTGCGGGCCGAAATCAGAAGGCAGTGACATAGGCGCTAGGGTTGTGATTTATTGTCCACCTATCTTAGCGGTGTATAGAATCAAATCCATCGCATTGGTTGACGCCACGTCGGCACCACACAAGGAGATCCCCATGAAGAAGCAGGTATTGGCCTTTTCCATCGCCATCTTGGCGGCCAGTGGGGCATTCGCCCAGGCCAACAACACGCTGGCCAAGATCAAGGCTTCCGGTAGCGTCACCCTGGGGGTGCGTGAATCTTCGGGTCTGGGCTATACCCTGGGCAACGGCAAATATGTGGGCTTTCATACCGAGATGGGTGAGCGTGTTCTGGCCGACATCCAGAAGCAGCTCGGCCTGGCCAAGCTGGACATCAAGTACCAGCCGGTGACCTCGCAGAACCGCATCCCGCTGGTGACCAATGGCACGGTTGACCTGGAGTGCGGCTCCACCACCAACAACGCCGCGCGCCAGAAGGACGTGGCCTTCGCCGTGACCACGTATGTGGAAGAGGTGCGCATTGCCGTCAAGGCCAACTCGGGCATCCAGTCGATCAAGGACCTGAATGGCAAGAGCGTGGCCACCACCACCGGGACCACCTCGGTGCAAACCCTGCGCAAGCATGAGCGTGCGGGCGGCATCGACTTCAAGGAGGTGTACGGCAAGGACCATGCCGACAGTTTCCTGCTGCTCGAAACCGGCCGCGCCGACGCTTTCGTGATGGACGGTTCGATCCTCGCCGGCAACATTTCCAAGTCCAAGAATCCGGCCGATTTCAAAATTGTCGGCGAGGTGCTGTCGGTCGAGCCGATCGCCTGCATGCTGCGCAAGGACGACCCGGCTTTCAAGAAGGCGGTGGACGACAGCATCAAGCGCCAGATTGCCGACGGTTCGCTGGCCAAGCTGTACGACCGCTGGTTCATGCAGCCGATCCCACCGACCAACACCAAGGTGGGCCTGCCGCTGTCGGAGGCTACCAAGGCCGCCTGGGCCAACCCCAACGACAAGCCCATGGAAGACTACGCCAAGAAGTAAGCGAGCGAATGCTGCCGAACCTTTTCGACCCGATGGTTGAGGGGCTTGGTTGACGCAGGTGCATGGCGACCGGGCCCTACCGAAAAGAAGGGGGTGACACATGAGCTGGGATTGGCAGGTGTTCTGTGAAGACACCATGGAGCGGGTGGCCGTGCAAGGCTGCTTTGGCAAGGGCGGCGACATCACCTACCTCGACTGGATGCTGTCGGCCTGGGGTTGGACCGTGTCGGTGTCGCTGCTGTCGCTGTTGCTGGCGTTGCTGCTGGGCGCCTTGATCGGGACGCTGCGCACGCTGCCAGATCGCCCCCTGGTCGTGAAACTCGGCACTGCCTGGGTCGAGTTGTTTCGCAATATTCCGTTGCTGGTGCAGGTATTCCTCTGGTACCACGTGGTGCCCAGCATGTTCCCGGCCATGAAGGCGGTGCCAGGGTTTGTGCTGGTGGTGCTGGCGCTGGGGTTCTTCACTTCGGCACGCATTGCCGAGCAGGTGCGCTCGGGCATTGAGACGCTGCCGCGCGGCCAACGCTATGCCGGCATGGCCATGGGGTTCACCACCTTCCAGACCTACCGCTATGTGCTGTTGCCGATGGCGTTTCGCATCATCGTGCCGCCGCTGACCAGCGAGGCCATGAATATTTTCAAGAACTCGTCGGTGGCGTTCGCGGTGTCGGTGGCCGAGCTGACCATGTTCGCCATGCAGGCGCAGGAGGAAACCTCGCGCGGCATCGAGGTCTATCTGGGCGTGACGACGCTGTACATCATCTCGGCGTTTGCCATCAACCGCATCATGGCCTTCATCGAGAAGCGCGCACGCGTGCCGGGTTTCATCGTTGCGGGCGGAGGGCATTGACGATGAACCTCCAACTCGACTTCTCGTTCTACAACTGGGACCTGATCAGCAATTTCGTCCTCAAGGGGCTGTACTTCAGCCTGATGCTGACACTGGTGGCCACAGTAGGTGGTGTGATCTTCGGTACCGTGCTGGCACTGCTGCGCTTGTCGGGCAAGAAATGGCTCGACGTGCCCGCCACGATTTATGTCAATGGCATGCGCAGCATTCCGCTGGTGATGGTGATTCTGTGGTTCTTCCTGCTCATGCCGGCCATCATCGGCCGCCCGATTGGTGCCGAAGTGTCCGCGGTGGTTACCTTCGTTGCCTTCGAGGCGGCTTACTTCAGCGAAATCATGCGCGCCGGCATCCAGTCGATTTCGCGCGGTCAGGTCTTCGCCGGGCAGGCGCTGGGCATGACCTATGGCCAGAACATGAAGCTGGTGGTGTTGCCGCAGGCCTTGCGCAACATGCTGCCGGTATTGCTGACGCAGACCATCATCCTGTTCCAGGACACCTCGCTGGTCTATGCCATCGGGGCCTACGACATGCTCAAGGGCTTCGAGGTGGCGGGCAAGAACTTCGGACGTCCGATTGAGGCCTACCTGGCGGCGGCACTGGTGTACTTCGTCATGTGCTACGCGCTGTCCTGGGCGGTGAAGCGGCTGCATCAAAAAATTGCCATCATCCGGTGACGGCGGGAAGGAATTGTCATGATTGAACTCAAGAACGTCTCCAAGTGGTACGGCAGCTTTCAGGTGCTGACCGACTGCTCCGCCAGCATCCGCAAGGGCGAGGTGGTGGTGGTGTGCGGTCCGTCGGGCTCCGGCAAATCGACGCTGATCAAAACCATCAATGCGCTGGAGCCCTTCCAGCAGGGCGAGATCTGGGTGGATGGCGTGCCGGTGCATGACCCGAAAACCAACCTGCCGAAGTTGCGCAGCCGGGTGGGCATGGTGTTCCAGCATTTCGAACTGTTTCCGCACCTGTCGGTGACGGAAAACCTCACGATTGCGCAGATTAAGGTGCTGGGGCGCAGCCCGGAAGAGGCGAAGACGCGTGGCCTGAAAATGCTCGACCGTGTGGGCCTGTCGGCGCACAAGGACAAGTTTCCAGGCCAGCTCTCGGGTGGCCAGCAGCAGCGCGTTGCCATTGCGCGCGCGCTGTCCATGGACCCGATCGTCATGCTGTTCGATGAGCCGACCTCGGCACTCGACCCCGAGATGGTGGGTGAGGTGCTGGATGTGATGGTGGGGCTGGCACAGGAAGGCATGACCATGATGTGCGTGACGCACGAGATGGGTTTTGCGCGCAAGGTCAGCAACCGCGTCATCTTCATGGATGTGGGTGGCCGCATCTTGGAGGACTGCTCGCGCGAGGAGTTCTTCAACAACCCGGACGCGCGCCAGCCGCGGACCAAGGATTTTCTGAATAAGATCCTGGGGCATTAGAGGGGCACCCCCGAGCGGCTGTGCCGCTCCCCCTCAAGGGGGCGCTGCCAGCAGACCGGCGGAGCCGGTTCTGCGGCAGCCCTGGCTTAAGACCGTGGACGGCGGTTTTGGGACAATAGCGCCCATGACCTCGCAAATTACCATCACCCGCCCCGATGACTGGCACCTGCACGTGCGCGACGGTGAGCCGCTGGCCACCGTGGTGCCGCACACGGCAGCCCAGTTCGGCCGCGCCATCATCATGCCCAACCTCAAGCCGCCGGTGACCACCGCGCAGCAGGCGCTGGACTACAAGCGCCGCATCCAGGCTGCCGTGCCGGCCGGCGTGGCGTTTGAGCCGCTGATGACGCTGTACCTCACCGACAACCTGCCGCCGGACGAGATCAAGCGTTCCCGGGAGGCCGGCGTCGTGGCGGCCAAGCTCTACCCGGCGGGTGCCACCACCAACAGTGACGCCGGCGTGACCGACCTGCGCAAGACCTACAAGACGCTGGAAGCCATGCAGAGCGAGGGCCTGCTGCTGCTGGTGCACGGCGAGGTGACCTCGCCCGAGATCGACCTGTTCGACCGCGAGGCGGTGTTCATCGAGCAGCAGCTCATGCCGCTGCGCCGCGATTTCCCCGAGTTGAAAATCGTGTTCGAGCACATCACGACCAAAGAAGCGGCGCAGTACGTGCAGGCCAGCGACCGCTTCACCGGCGCCACCATCACGGCGCACCACCTGCTGTACAACCGCAATGCGATCTTCACCGGCGGCATCCGGCCGCACTACTACTGCCTGCCGGTGCTCAAGCGCGAAGTGCACCGCCAGGCCCTGGTGGCAGCGGCCACCAGCGGCAACCCGAAGTTCTTCCTCGGCACTGACAGCGCGCCGCACCCGGTGCACCTGAAGGAGCACGCCACCGGCTGCGCCGGTTGCTACACCGCGCATGCGGCGATCGAGATGTACGCCGAGGTCTTCGACATGGCTGGCGCACTCGACAAGCTCGAAGGCTTTGCCAGTTTTCATGGCGCCGACTTCTACGGCCTGCCGCGCAACACGGGCACCATCACGCTGCGGCGCGAGTCGTGGACACCGCCGGAGAGCTTCCCCTTCGGCCAGGCCGAGCTCAAGCCGCTGCGTTCCGGCGAGTCGTTGCCGTGGCGCATGATTTAGAGCGGATCGACTGGCGGGCACCCTGGTTGGCGCCGTACTGCGCGGCGGGGCAGCCACTGGCGCAGCAGGTCATGGCCGGCGTTTCCTGTGCCGAGGCGCTCAACAGCTGTGAGGCCATGCCGGTGCGCTTCGTGCCGCAGGCGGCATTGCCGGGTGGCATGGCCTACGAGCAGTACATTTTCGAACAGCGCGGCGTGCCGACGCGCGACGGACTGCATGATTTCTTCAACGGGATCATCTGGCAGCATTTCCCCCTGGCCAAGCAGCGGCTTAACCAGCTGCAGGCGGCGCAGATCGCGGCCGATGGCGTGCAGGCGGTGCGCGGCCCGGTGCGCGATGCCATCACCGTGTTCGACGAGAACGCCGCCCTGCTGCGCGCCCCCGATGCCGTGTGGGAGGCCTTGGTGGCCCGGGACTGGCGGCGCCTGTTCATCGAGCTGAGGCCGCTGTGGGCGCAGGCGTCGCTGCTGCTGTTCGGCCATGCCTTGCTGGAGAAACTGGTTTCTCCAAGAAAACCGATCACAGCCCACGTCTATCGTGCGCAGCCTGCTACTGATTCAATAGCGAATCTGGATGCCTGGCTGGCGCAGGATCTGACGGCAGACAAACTGGCGGGCAAGCCCTTCGTGCCGCTGCCGGTGCTGGGTGTGCCCGGCTGGTGGCCGGCCAATGACGACCCGGCTTTCTATGACGACGCGCAGGTGTTCCGCCCGCTGCGTGCCGTCGCGCATCCCGTATCATCCTGCGGCCGGTGAATCAAATGGCCACAGGTGATGGGGACTTTCCCCGTCTTCGCCTTGATTTTCGTCGTTCCGCCCTTACCATTTGCGCCATCGGTCCGCGAGTGACGGGCTGTTGTTGAAGGAAAGCATGAAACGCATTGTTCTGTTTGTTCTGACCAACCTTGCGGTGGTGGTGGTGCTGGGCATCGTGGCCAGCCTGCTGGGTGTCAACCGCTACCTCACGGCCAATGGCCTGAACCTGGGGGCCTTGCTCGGTTATGCCTTGGTCATGGGTTTTGGCGGCGCCATCATTTCGCTGTTGATCAGCAAGCCGGTGGCCAAGTGGAGCGCCGGTGTGCGCGTGATCGAGCAGCCGCAGTCGCCCGACGAGGCCTGGATTGTCAACACCGTGCAGAAGTTCGCCGACAAAGCCGGCATCGGCATGCCCGAGGTCGGTATCTTCGAAGGCGAGCCCAATGCCTTTGCCACGGGCGCCTTCAAGAATTCGGCACTGGTGGCGGTGTCCACCGGACTGCTGCAGGGCATGACACGCGAAGAGGTGGAGGCCGTTATCGGCCATGAGGTGGCCCACATCGCCAACGGTGACATGGTCACCATGACCCTGATCCAGGGTGTGATGAACACGTTTGTGGTGTTTCTCAGCCGTGTCATCGGTTATGCGGTGGACAGCTTCCTGCGCAAAGGTGATGACCGCGACAGCGGCCCCGGCATCGGCTATTTCGTGACGACCATCGTGCTCGACATCGTGCTGGGTTTCCTGGCCGCCATCATCGTGGCCTGGTTTTCGCGCCAGCGCGAGTTCCGTGCCGATGCCGGCTCGGCGCAACTGCTGGGCCGCAAGCAGCCCATGATCAACGCGCTGGCCCGCCTGGGTGGCCTGCACGCAGGTGAGCTGCCCAAGAGCATGGCGGCGATGGGCATTGCCGGTGGGATCGGTCAGTTGTTCTCGACGCACCCACCGATCGAAGAGCGCATCGCGGCGCTGCAAAACGCCCAAGGCTGAACAGAACCATCCTCTCCCATGCACCCCGGTCGGACGGATTTGTCCGACCGGGGTTTTTCTTGGGGCGTGGCGTCCTAGGGGAAAGCCACTTGCGCTCGCGGATGGGTCTCTCCACAATGGGGTGGACTGAAGCAGGCAAACAACTGTCCGGAGGCTGCGTTGCAAGACAAGAGCCCCATGTCCAAGACCCACCTCGGGTTCGCGCAGACGACTCCCGGCGTTCCGGCATGGCTGCGCCCCGTCTTCGCCAACGGGTTCATGGTGCGTCTGTTTTCGGGGTTGCTGCTGCTCAATCTGCTGGTGATCGCGCTGGCTGCCTGGGCGCTTTATGAGAGCCGTCTCAAATACGAGGAACGCGCGACCAGCGAAGTCCAGAACCTGGCCCTGCTGCTCGATCACGACATCGCCGCCTCCATCCGGGAGATCGATCTGTCCTTGCGGGCCACCATCATGGAGATCGAACGCGCCATCGCAGCAGACCGGCGTGATGATCAAGCCCTGAATTTTTTCATCGAACAGCAACTGTTCCAGCATCCAGACTTGGACGGCCTGCGCGTGACGGATGAGCAGGGACGCATGACGCACGGGACCGGCGTACTGCCGGGCTCCAAACTGGCGGTGGCGGATCGCGATTATTTTGTGCGTTTGCGCGATCAGCCGTACACCGGCTTGATGATCGGGCAGCCGGCGCTGGGGCGCATCAGCGGCAAGTGGGTCATCAACCTGGCCCGTGCCATCCGCACGCCAGAGGGCCTCTTTGCTGGCGTGGTGGTCGGCTCGATCCCGGTGGCGCGCTTCACCAGCGCCTTTGCCACGTTGACGCTGGGGCCGGGGGATTCGTTTACGTTGTTCAACAGCGAGATGCGCGTCGTGACCCGTCACCCGGAAGTGCCGGAGGCGACCCTGGTGGGCATGAAGTTCGGCTCGCCGGCCCTGCAGAGCCTGGTGCGTTCTGAGGCGGTCGAAGGCAGTTACCAAGGTGTCTCGAGCATCGATGGCGTGCATCGGGTCTTCGCCTACCGGAAGGTACGCGGCGTGCCACTGCACATCGTGGCGGGGCTGTCTACAGCAGTGGCCTTGGCCGGCTGGCGCCAGGAGGCCACGAAGGCGATCGGGCTGGTCGGGGCTTTCGTACTGGTCACACTGCTGCTGTCGTGGTTCATCTGCCATGTCTGGCGCCAGCAGGCGCAGGCCGTGGCTGCCTTGCGGTCTGTCAACCTGACGCTGGACGCTGAAAAGCATCTGAACCAGACCATCATCCAGAGTTCGCCGTTCGCCATTTACACGCGCAACCAGCAAGGCCTGGTGACGGCCTGGAACCTGGCCGCCGAGAAACTTTTTGGCTGGCGTGCCGAAGAAGTTGTTGGCAAGCCTCTGTTGAGCGTGCCGATCGGCAAGGAACAAGAAACGCGGGAGTTGCGTGAGCGCGTCTTGCGTGGCGAGAGCATCATCCAGTTCGAGGTGCAGCGGCAAAAGCGCGACGGCACGGTGTTCGATCTGAGTACCACCATGGCGCCTTTGCGCGGCGCCTCGGGTGAGATCGACGGTTATCTGGCCATTGCCACCGATGTCACGGCACGCAAGCAGGCCGAACGGCAAATCGAATTTCTTGCCTACCGCGATGTCCTGACCGGGCTGCCCAACCGTCTGTTGCTGCACGACCGTTTCACGCAGGCCGTCGCTTATGCGGATCGTGCCAGTTTGCGTGTGGCATTACTGTTCATCGATCTGGACAATTTCAAGACCATCAATGACTCTCTGGGGCACGCCGTGGGGGATGCCTTGCTCAAGGAGATCGCCTTGCGGCTGGGGGCCTGCGTGCGCGAGACCGACACCATCAGCCGGCAGGGCGGTGACGAGTTTCTCATCGTGTTGCCCGATCTGTCCGGCACCGAGGCCATCAGCCCCGTGCTGGCTAAGATCCGGGAGCAGTTGCACGTGCCCTTCGAGCTCGATGGTCATGAACTGACCACGTCGGCCTCCATCGGCATCGCCATCTACCCGAGCGACGGCCGGGATTTCGAGACCCTGCTGAAGAAGGCCGACACTGCCATGTATCAGGCCAAGGATGCCGGGCGCAACAGCTACCGTTTTTTCGACGAGCAGATGAACGTCAAGGCGGTCGAGCATCTCAGTTTCAAGACCGGTTTGCGCCGGGCTCTGGACCGTGGCGAATTCGAACTGCATTACCAGCCGCAGATCAACCTGACGACCGGTGCCGTGACCGGCGCTGAGGCCTTGCTGCGCTGGAACCATCCCGAACTGGGTCTGGTGTCGCCAGCCCGCTTTATTCCGGTGGCCGAAGACAGCGGCCTGATCGTGCCGATTGGTGAGTGGGTGATTCAGGAGGCTTGCCGCCAGGGGGCGGCATGGAAGCAGGCGGGGCTGCCGCCGTTGGTGATGGCGGTCAATCTGTCTGCCGTAGAGTTCAAGCGTGGCGATGTCGAGCACAAGGTGATGCGTGCGCTGCAGGACAGCGGGCTGGATCCGAATTGCCTCGAGTTGGAGTTGACCGAGTCAATCATGATCCACAACACCGAACAGGTGCTGGCCACGGTGCAGCGCCTCAAGCTGCTGGGGGTGAAGTTGTCGATCGATGACTTCGGCACCGGTTATTCCAGCCTGTCCTACCTGAAACGTTTTGATGTGGACAAACTCAAGATCGATCAGTCCTTCATCCGCGACCTGGCGTCCGATCCGGACGATGCCGCCATCATCCGGGCCATCATCCAGATGGCGCGCAGCCTGAACCTGCGGACCCTGGCCGAAGGGGTGGAGAATGGCGATATGCTGGCGCGGTTGCGCGACTTTGAGTGCGACGAAGCCCAGGGCTATTTCTTTGCCCGGCCCATGCCGGCGCAGGACTTTGTCGAGTTCGTCGGGCGGTGGGCGGGCCGCCAGTTGTTGATGGAGGGGGATTGGGTCATATGAACAAGCTTCACTTACCTGTTTTACGGCTGCTGCCCTTGTGCCTGGCCGCACCGATGGCGTTGGCCCAAACCACCCCCGCCTGCGAGCAGGCCTGGGTGGAGTACAACGAGTTCAAGGACCGCACGGTGATGGAAGCGTCCCAGTACCCTCTGACGGTGCAAGGTGCCGCGGTACGTGCTGCCTGCGGCACCGATGCGTTGCCGGCGCCGCCTTGGGCGGATACCCCGCCACCGCCGCAGGTGCGCAAGCGCAAGTCACCTCCGCCGCCGCCCCCACCAACCCCGCCACGTGCTCCTTAGGCGGAAGGCTGCAGGTCGAGTGCCAGTGCCTCGGCCACCTTGATGCCGTCCACCCCCGCCGACAGAATGCCGCCGGCGTAACCCGCGCCTTCGCCGGCCGGGTACAGGCCACGCACATTCAGGCTCTGCAGGTCCTCGCCGCGCGGAATACGCAACGGTGACGAGGTGCGTGTCTCTACGCCGGTAAGCACGGCGTCTTTCATGTCAAAGCCCTTGATCTTCTTGCCGAAGGCCGGCAGCGCTTCGCGGATCGCTTCGATGGCGTAACCCGGCAGGGCGTTGGCCAGGTTGCCCAGGTGCACGCCCGGCTTGTAGGAGGGCAGCACGCTGCCGAAATCGGTGGACGGCTGGTTGGCAATGAAGTCACCCACCAATTGGCCCGGCGCCTCGTAGGTGCCGCCGCCCAGCACATAGGCGTTGGCTTCCAGCTTGCGCTGCAGCACGATGCCAGCCAGCGGGTGCGGCTGGGGTGGCTGCTGGCGTGCCATGGCGGCGGCTTGTTGTGCGTAGCGGGTGCCGTCTTCCGGGCCGAAGGCGGCTTGCCAGTCGGCTGCGTCATCGATGCCGTTCGGGTAATCCACCGGCTCGATGCCGACCACGATGCCGGCATTGGCGTTGCGTTCGTTACGCGAGTACTGGCTCATGCCATTGGTCACCACGCGGCCGGGCTCCGAGGTGGCGGCCACCACCGTGCCGCCCGGGCACATGCAGAAGCTGTAGACCGCGCGGCCGTTTTGCGCGTGGTGCACCAGCTTGTAGTCGGCGGCGCCCAGCAGCGGGTGGCCGGCGTGTTTGCCCCAGCGCGCCCGGTCGATCACGCTTTGTGGGTGCTCGATGCGAAAGCCTACCGAGAACGGCTTGGCCTGCATGGCCACGCCGCGGTCGAACAATTTGGCAAAGGTGTCGCGCGAGCTGTGGCCCAGTGCCATCACCACGTGCGAGGCCTTCAACTCATAGGGCGTGTTGGTGGTCAGGTCCAGGACGGTGAGACTGCGCAGTTGCTTGCCGGCGGGTGTGTCCTCGATCTTCACATCCGTCACGCGCTGTTGGAAGCGGATCTCGCCGCCCAGCGCAATGATCTGCTCGCGGATGCTCTCCACAACCTTCACCAGCTTGAAGGTGCCGATGTGCGGGTGCGCCTCCACCAGAATTTCTGCCGGCGCGCCGGCCTGGACGAACTCGTTCATCACCTTGCGGCCCAGGTGGCGCGGGTCCTTGATCTGGCTGTAGAGTTTGCCGTCACTGAAGGTGCCGGCGCCGCCCTCGCCGAACTGCACGTTCGACTCCGGGTTCAGCACCTGTTTGCGCCACAGGCCCCAGGTGTCCTTGGTGCGCTGGCGGACCGTGGTGCCGCGTTCGATGACGATCGGCTTGAAGCCCATCTGCGCCAGGATCAGTGCGGCAAAAATACCGCAGGGGCCAAAGCCCACCACCACCGGGCGTTCCTTCAAGCCGGCCGGTGCCTGTGCCACCGGGTGGTACACCAGATCGGGCGAGAGGCCGATGTGGGGATGGTCGGCAAACTTGGCGAGCAGGTCGGCTTCGAGTGCCGGCGGCAGCTCCACATCGACGATGTAGACCTGCAGCAGGTCGGCCTTGCGTGCATCAAAGCTGCGCTTGTAGATGGTGAAGCGGCTGACCGCTTCGGGCGAAAGGCCCAAGGTCTGGGCGATGAGCGTGGGCAGCGCGTCGGCGGCATGCTCCAGCGGGAGTTTGAGTTCTGTGAGTCGGATCATGGCTTGTGTTGATCAAGCAGAAGAAGCCGGCAATGATACGCGCGGAGCGCAAGATCTCACGCCGGCAGAAAGCCCTCGACTGACAAATAACGCTCCCCGGTGTCGTAGTTGAAGCCCAGCACGGTGGCCCCGGCCGGCAGTTCCGGCAGCTTCTGCGCGATCGCCGCCAGCGTGGCGCCGGAGGAGATGCCGACCAGCATGCCTTCCTCGCAGGCGCTGCGCCGGCCCATCTCGCGCGCGGCTTCGGCGTCCACCGTGATCACGCCGTCGAGCAGGCGGGTGTCGAGGTTCTTCGGCACGAAGCCGGCGCCGATGCCCTGGATCGGATGCGGCGCAGGCGCACCACCCGAGATCACCGGCGAGGCAGCGGGCTCCACCGCGAACACCTTGAGCTGCGGCCATTTGGCCTTGAGCACCTGGGCGCAGCCGGTGAGGTGGCCGCCGGTGCCGACCCCCGTGATGAGCACATCGATACCTTCGGGGAAGTCCTGGATGATTTCTTGCGCCGTGGTGCGGGCGTGCACCTCGACGTTGGCCGGGTTCTCGAACTGCTGTGGCATCCATGCGTTGGGCGTGCTGGCCACCAGTTCCTCGGCGCGGGCAATGGCGCCCTTCATGCCTTTTTCGCGCGGCGTCAGGTCGAAGCTGGCGCCGTAGGCCAGCATCAGGCGGCGGCGCTCGATGGACATGCTGTCGGGCATGACCAGCACCAGCTTGTAGCCTTTGACGGCCGCCACCATGGCCAGGCCGACGCCGGTGTTGCCGGAGGTCGGCTCGATGATGGTGCCGCCCGGCTTGAGCAGCCCACGGGCTTCGGCGTCTTCGATCATGGCCAGGCCGATGCGGTCCTTGATGGAGCCGCCGGGGTTGCCGCGCTCGGACTTGATCCACACGTTGTGGCCGGGGCCGAACAGTCGGTTGATGCGCACATGCGGTGTGTTGCCAATGGTTCGCAGGATGTTGTCGGCTTTCATGGCGGGGCTCCTGGGGTGGGTTTGATGGATTCAGTGCAGGAATTGTCGCCGCAGAGGATAATCCGTGCTGTGAAGCCCGCCAGACCGCCGCTGGTGCAATCTGGGAAACCAGGCACTGGAGGAACGTCCGGACTGCATAGGGCAGCGTAGCAGCTAACAGCTGTCCACCGCGAGGTGAGGATCAGAGCAACAGAGACGAGTCGCAGCAGGGCAACCTGTTGCGGGTGAAACGGGCAATCTCTACGCGCAGCAATACCAAGTAGGCACACGTTGACGGGGCCCCCGGAGTGTGCGGGTAGGTAGCACCGAGCCGGTGGGGCGACCCCCGGCCCAGATTAATGGCGGTCACACCGAGGGCAACCTCGGCGCACAGAATCCGGCTTATCGGCGGACTTCACACTTATTCATGACGCAGCGCCCGTGCGGCGCGGCGTTTCTCAGCGGCGGGTGCCCAGCACACCGGCCAGCGCAAACACCGAGTTCGGCACGGTCGATTTCGCCGGTGTGACCTTGCGTTGCGCGAAGATGCCGCGTTTGCTGGCCGGCCGCGCTTCCACTTGCACGCCGCCCTTGGCGCGCTGCTCCTCGCCGAGCTGATGCAGCGTGATGGACTGCAGGTGTTCCATCATCTTGGTGTTCAGGCTGGTCCACAGTTCCTGTGTCAATGCGCAGCCGGCTTCGCCAGCGCCGGAGGCGGTTTCCATCTGCAGGGCACGCACGCCTTCCACGGCGATGATGATGTCGGCCACGCTGATGACCTGGGCTGCCCGCGCCAGCGTGTAGCCGCCGCCGGGGCCGCGTGTACTTTCCACCAAGCCCTGCTGGCGCAGCTTGCTGAACATCTGCTCCAGGTAGGACAGCGAAATCTGCAGCCGCTCGCCGATGGAGCCCAGCGGTACCGGACCGGCCTGCTCGCGCAGGGCCAGGTCGATCATGGCGGCGACGGCAAAGCGGCTTTTGGTGCTTAAACGCATGGCAGATCCTTTCAGCAATCTTGAACGAACGGAAGGTCCGAACACTCCTACTGTAGACCTTCTGTGAATTCGCGTAAATTCGTATTTTTGGTTTAATTACTTCGTAAAAACCGAATAGATGGATTGGCCATGAATTTCAAGCATTTGCATTATTTCTGGGTCACGGCACGTGCAGGTGGTGTGATGCGCGCGGGTGAGCAGTTACATACGACGCCGCAGACGCTGTCGGGCCAGATCAAACTGTTGGAGGAACGGCTGGGTTGCCGGCTGTTCCGCAAGAGCGGCCGCCAACTGGAGTTGACCGACGACGGCCGGGTGGCGCTGGGTTATGCCGATGACATCTTTACCCTGGGCGCCGAATTGGAGTCGGCCCTGCGCCAGCCGCGCAGCGGGCCGCGCGTGCTGGATTTCCGCGTCGGCGTGGCCGACTCGGTGGCCAAGTCGGTGGCCTACCGTTTGCTGGAGCCGGCCATGAGCATGGACGAACCGGTGCGGCTGATCGGCAGCGAGGGCAAGTTCCCCGACCTGCTGGCGCAACTGGCGCTGCAGCGGCTTGATCTGGTGATTGCCGACGAGCCGCTGACGCGCCGCATCAGCGTCAAGGCCTTCAACCATGCACTGGGGACGTCGCCCATGAGCTTCTTCTGTGCCCCGGCGCTGAAAAGCCAGTTGCAGGGCAAGTTTCCGCAATGCCTGCACGGTGCGCCCATGCTGATCCAGGGCGCGGCCTCCTCGGTGCGCCAGCAGCTTGACGGCTGGTTGGCCCGGCATCAGATCCAGCCGCGTGTCGTGGGTGAGTTCGACGACGGTGCGCTGATGACGGCCTTCGGCCGCGAAGGGCGCGGTGTCTTCATGTCGCCCAGCGTGCTGGAGGCCGAGACGGTGGCGCACTATGGCGTGGAGGTCATCGGCCGCAGCGACGAACTGGTGGAGGAGTTCTTCGCCGTGTCGGTGGAGCGCCGCATCAAGCACCCGGCGGTGGCGGCCATCACACAGGCGGCGCGCGGCCGGCTGTTCAGCGCCTGAGCAAGGAAAAGAGAAGTGCCGGTCAGAACCGTTCGTACGGCATCAGGTAACGCCAGTGCCCCTCGGGCAGGCCGGCCAGCGGCAGGCGCCCGATGCGGATGCGCTTGACGGCCAGGATCGTCAAACCAGCGGCCGAGCACATGTGCGCAATCTGGCCAGGCCAATAACCCTTGAGGGCAAAGCGCAGGCCGGTGACATCGCCCGTCTGCCGGTTCACGCTGACCCGGGCGGGCGCCATGGCGCGGCCATCGACCACCGGGGCACGGTTGAGTTGCTGCAGCGCTTCCGGCGAGACGGTGCCGCGCACGTCCACCATCACTTCGTGCTCCACCAGCGCCCCATCCTCAACCAGCTTGCGTTTCACGCGCCAGTCTTGCGTGAAGACCAGCAGGCCGCTGGCTGCAGGCTCCAGCGGGGTGACGACTTCGAGGCCACGCAGGTGGCGTTGCAGCTGGCGGATGCCGGAGCGGTCGCTGCTGTCGCGCTGTTCCGGGCGCAGCAGGTCGATGGCGGCGCGGGCCTGCCCGGTGGCTGCCGTGGCGATGAAGTCCGGCGGTTTGTGCAGCACCAGGGTGATGGGTGTCGGGGCCACGGCTGGCTGGCGCCGTGCAGCCGGGTCGATCTCGATGGTCTGGTCCAGCACGCGGAACTGGGGCACTTCCACCACCTCGCCGTTCACGCGCACCCAGCCGCCTTCAATGTAGAGCTCGGCCTCGCGGCGCGAGCAGCCGGCCAGTTCGGCCACGCGCCGGGCCAGGCGCATGCCGGTGGATGAATCGGAGTGATCTGAAGAAGAGGGCATGGGGTCAATCGTTGCCGGGCGGCAGGGCGCGCAGGCGTTCCACGTGGGCCAGCAGCGAACGCTTGGCCACCGGCCAGATGCGCTCGGGCACATCGTCGTAGGCTAGCGCCACCCATTCGTCCATGGTGCCTTCGGGCAGGGCCTGCATCACGCGCAGCACCTTGGCCTCGCGCTGCAGGCGGTGGGCGCGCAATTGTGCAATGGCCTGCCGCGCGGCGCCCAGCACATGGCCGTGCGCCGGCAGGATGAAGTCGATGCGGTGCTCGGCGCAGGCATCGTCCAGCAGCGCCAGCGAGTCGAGGTAGGCCGTCATGTCACCGTCCGGCGGGTCGATCACCGTGGTGCTGCCGTTAAGGATGTGGTCACCCGAGAACAGCAGGCCGTCTTCTACCAGCACCAGGCACAGGTGGTTGGCGGCATGGCCGGGGGTGTGGATCACCTGCAGGGTATGGGTGATTTCGGGCTCCAGCCCTTGTGAAATCAGCGTCAGCAGCTCCTGATGTTGTAGCGCCCGGTCGGGTGTGAAGTGGCTGGCGGCGCGCGCTGTGGGTGCCGAGGGCAGGCCCAGCACCGGCGGCACGCCGTGGCCTTGGCCGGCGTTCAGGCACAGCGCCTGCAGCGGGCGTGCCCCGGGCGCATGGTCGGCATGCGAGTGGGTGCAGACGATCAGGCGGATGTCGCCGCCGGCAGCGCGCCACAGGCGCTCCAGGTGCTCGGGGTCGTTCGGGCCCGGGTCGATCACGATGTAGCCGGTGCGCGGGTCGCCTACCAGGTAGCTGTTGGTGCCGGGGCCGGTCATCACGCCGGGGTTGGGCGCGGTCAGGCGCTGCACGTTCTTCAGCAACGGCACCGGTTGTTCGTTCTGCCAGTCGAGGGGGTGCAGCATCTGGCCGTCAGGGCAGACCAGGGCCAGTTCGCCATAAGGCGGGTCGCCTTCCATGTAGCGCGCTTCGCGCCCCACCAGCAGGCCGGCGCGCGGGCAACTGGTCCACAGCGGTTCTTCGGTGGCGGCACAGGCCTGCAGCACGGTCGCCACGTCCGGGAAGTGCAGCAGCCGCTCCAGCGTACGCACGGTGGGAAAGATCATGAAGAAGCTGCCTTCGCGGTGGCGTGCCAGCGCATCGGCCGGACGCACCCACACCGGGTCGAACTGCTCGCGCTCGTCGGCCACCGGGGTCTGGTTATGCGGCATGCGCGCCACCAGAAAGGGCACGTCGAAGCGGCGCGGCAGGTCGCGGTCGGTGATCCAGCGCGCCAACACGAAGACTTCGTCGGCGGCCAGCGTCAGGCCCTGTGCTTGGCATTGCGGTAGCAGCGCGGCGTGGCGGTCGAGCCGGGCCAGGTCGCTGGCATCGGCGGCTGTGCCGTCGGCGCGGCGCGCCAGCAGGATGCCGAGTTCCTCGAAGCTTTCGCGGATGGCGGCAATCGCCTGCGTCAGGTGCTCGTCGCTCTGGCCGGGGCGGCGCTGCGCCAGCGCATGGCCTTGGGCGTCGGCGGCATCGATGCCGCCACCGGGAAAGACGTAGGCGCCGGGCGCGAAGCTGGCGCTGAGCGAGCGGCGCGTCATCAGTACTTCTACCCCCTGTGGCCCGTCACGTAGCAGGAGCACGGTGGCGGCATGCCAAAGGGGGGCGGGTTCACGCTGGGCGTGCAGGAGCTGGTTCAGGCGTGGCATGGACTGCATTGTGCCGCCAAGGCGGTCCCTAGGCGTAAACCCGATTGGTAATTTCCGCAACCCACAGCGGGGCCGGCGCGCTCGATACTTGGGTCTCAACACGATCCGAGGAGACACGCATGCCTATGAACCGACACGCCTTGCGCACGCTGTGCGTTCTGGCCGCCGCCACCGCGCTGGCTGTGCCGTTGAGCGCCTTGGCCCAGGCTTGGCCGAGCAAGCAGCCGATCAAGCTGGTGGCGGTGTTCCCGCCCGGTGGCTCGGTGGACCAGGTGGCGCGCCTGTTGGCGCCGACCTTGTCGCAGCAACTGGGCCAGAACGTGATCGTGGAAAACAAGGGCGGCGCCTCCGGCTCGATCGGTGCGGCGGCGGTGGCCGCAGCGCCGGGGGACGGCTATACCTTCGCTGCCGTGTTCGACACCCACGGCGTCAACCCGAGTCTGATTCCCAACCTGCCGTTTGACTCGAAGAAGGACCTGGTGCCCGTGATCCTGATCGGCACCTCGCCGATGGTGCTGGCGACCTATGCGGCCTCCGAGTTCAAGACCTTTGCCGACGTGGTGGCGGCCGCCAAGTCGGCCAAAGGCGCCAGTTTCGGCTCCATCGGCTCGGGCAGCCTGGGGCACCTGGCCATGGCGTTGCTGGGCAAGAGCGCGGGCCTGAACTTCACCCACATTCCCTACAAGGGCGGCGGCCCGCTGATGACCGATGCCGTGGCCGGCCACGTGCCGCTGTCCATCGGCTCGGTGTTTGTGACCAAGCCGCACATCGACAGCAAGCGCCTGCGGCCACTGGCGGTGACGACCTCCAAGCGCGCAGCCGATCTCCCGGACGTGCCAACGGTTGCCGAGAGCGGCTTTGCCGGTTTCGAGGCGCCAGCCTGGTGGGCCATCCTGGCGCCGGCCAAGACTCCACCCGAGATCGTCAAGCGCATGAACGAGGAAATCAACAAGGCCTTGAAGAACCCCGATGTGGCCAAGCGGCTCGACGCACAGGGCATCGACGTGGCCGGCGGCACGCCCGAGGCCGCGCGCGTTTTCATCGAGCGCCAGATGGACATCTGGGCCAAGGTGGTGAAGGACAACAACATCAAGCCTGATTGAGGTGGCACTCACGGTGAGGTGGCCCCCACGGTCGCTCACTGACGTGTAGCTCCCTGCCCCCCCGAGGGGGCTGCGTTTCGCCTTGGGGCGGCCCGGCGGCGAAACGGCTCGTTGAAGAGGGGCGCATGGGCGAGGAACGCCGTGGAACCGGCTCCGCCGGGCCACTGGCGTTGCCCCCTGCAAGGGGGGCGTAGCGACACGCAGTGCGCGCAGCCTGGGGGGTGAGCTAGTGTTCTGGCGTGATACCCAGCGCCACCAGAAAACGCGCCACCATGTTGTAGGTGGCGATGGCGCTGGTCAGCTCCACAATCTGTGTCTCATCAAAATGTCCGCGCAAGGCATCGAAGACTTCATCGCTGACTTTCACGTCCAGCGTCATCTGCGCGGCGTAGCGAATCACCAGTTTGTCCACCTCTCCCAGCGACGGGTCAGCCGGAATGCCGCGCGGGTCGGTCTGGATGAAGGTGTTGAGTGCGTCGAGCTGGGCCTGGGTGCCGCCAGCGGCCAGAAAGTCCGGTGCGTGGTGGTGGTACTCGTAGTGCGCGCTGGTGAGCAGCGCCACGGTACAGATGCCCAGTTCACGCAGTTTGCGGCTGGTCGGCAGTTCGGTGCGCACGGCCTTGAGGTAGGTGTTCCAGCCGCGCGCCAGCGGCTCGCTCCACAGCAGGGCCTTGTCGAGGTTAAGCAGGGTGCCGCCGCGGCGCGCCAGGATGGCGTCCACCAGGTCTTGCGGTTGGGCTTTGCGTTCGGGGGTCCAGTCGGGCAGTCGCATGGGGCTTGTCTCTGAATAGGGTTGAAGTAACAGGCTGTCAGCCCTCAAGGATAAGGGGAGAAATGAGCGGATAATTTGTCGTCATGCGAATCCGCTTTACCAAGATGCAGGGAGCCGGCAACGATTTCGTGGTGCTGGACGAGACGCGCGGGCGGCTGGGCTTGAGCACGGCCCAGTACCGCTGGCTGGCCGACCGTCACTTCGGGGTCGGTGCCGACCAGATCCTGACCGTGCGGCCGGCACCCACGCCCGACGTTGACTTTGAATACGTGATCCACAACGCCGACGGCGCCGAGGTCGAGCAGTGCGGCAACGGTGCGCGCTGCTTTGCGCGTTTTGTGCACGACCAGGGGCTCAGCCCCAAGGACACCCTGCGGGTGCAGACCCTGGGCGGCGTGATCGAGCCGCGCCTGACGGCCGACGGCCGCGTGACCGTGGACATGGGCGCGCCGGTGTTCGATCTGCCGCGCATTCCCTTCGACGCGACCGGCCTGACCCCCGAGTCCAGTGGTTCATGGCAAAAATGGCCGTTGGACCTTGCTGCCAATGCGCAAGCAGCTACTGTTTTTATAGCAACCGTGTCGATGGGCAACCCCCATGCGGTGCAGGTGGTGGATGATGTGGAGCACGCGCCGGTACTGACGCAGGGCCTGCTGATTGAACACCACCCGCGTTTCCCGCGCCGCGTCAACGCCGGCTTCATGCAGGTGGTGGACCGGACGCACATCAAGCTGCGCGTGTGGGAGCGCGGTGCCGGCGAGACGCTGGCCTGTGGCACCGGTGCCTGCGCTGCCGTGGTGGCGGGCATCCGCCTCGGGCTGCTGGACGCGCGCGTCGATGTGCAGACCCGCGGCGGCGTGTTGACGATTGAGTGGTCCGGTGTCAGCCATAACGGCGCTGCACCGGTGATGATGACGGGACCGGCCACCACGGTTTTCCAGGGCGAAATAGAACTACCTGAACTGACATGAGCAACCAACACCTGAACCCCGTGACCGAGGACGATATTGCCAACTACCTCGGCAACAACCCCGAGTTTTTCGAGCGCCACGCTGAGCTGCTGGCCGCCGTGCACCTGACCAGCCCGCACAGCCACCGCGCGGTGAGCTTGCAGGAGCGACAGGCCGAAATGCTGCGCGACAAGATCCGCATGCTCGAAGGCCGCATCATGGACATGATCCGCCACGGCAACGACAACCTGGCGCTGCTGGACAAGCTGCTGGTCTGGGCGCGCGACCTGTTCCTGACGCTGGACTTCACCAACCTGCCCGCCACCATTGCCAGCTCGATCCAGACGCAGTTCTCGGTGCCGCAGGTCGCGATCCGGGTCTGGGACGTGGCGCCGGAATTCGCCAGTGCCGCTTTCGCGCAGAACGTCAGCGAAGACGCCAAGGTGTTTGCCTCCTCGCTGCGCGAACCTTTCTGCGGCGTCAACTCCGGTTTCGAGGCCGCTGGCTGGCTGGAGGAGCCGACGCAGGCGGCTTCGCTGGCGCTGCTGCCCCTGCGTGCGGCGGCCTCCGGCAACACGACGCCGGCTTTCGGCATGCTGGTGCTGGCCTCGCCGGATGCCCAGCGTTTTGTCAGCACCATGGGCACCGACTTCCTGGAGCGCATTGCCGAACTGGCCAGCGCGGCGCTCTCGCCGCTGAGGTAAAGCCGTGGCATCGGACACGGTCCAGGCTGGCAGCGACGAAGAACTCGTCGAGCGCTACCTGGAGCATGTCCGGGTTGAAAAACGGCTGGCGCAACGCACGGTCGAGCTCTATGCGCTCGACCTGCAAAAACTCAAAGACTTCGCGGCCCAGGTGCCGGTGGCGTTGACGCGCGTGCAGAACACCCACATCCGCCGCTGGGTGGCGCAGATGCACAGCGGTGGCCGCAGCGGCCGCGGTATTGCGCTCATCCTCTCGGGCTGGCGCGGCTTCTATGCCTGGCTGGGGCGTGAGGGGCAGGTGGCCAGCAACCCGGTGCAGGACGTGCGCTCACCGAAAGCAGCCAAACCGTTGCCGAAAGCGCTCAGCGTCGATGATGCGGTGCAGTTGGCCTCGTTTCGCAATGAAGAGAGCGATCCCTGGCTGGAAGCGCGCGACGCCGCCATGGTGGAGCTGCTCTACAGCAGCGGCTTGCGTGTAGCCGAGCTGACGGGGCTGGATGTGGCGGCCAGTGCATCTGCACGCGGCTGGATCGATCTGCCATCGGCAGAGGCCCATGTGCTGGGCAAAGGCAGCAAGCGCCGTAGCGTGCCGGTGGGGCGCGAGGCGCTGGCGGCGTTGTCCAGGTGGTTGACCTTGCGTGCCCAACTGGGCGCGCCGGCGGACCAGCCCGCGCTTTTCATTGGCCGCAACGGCACGCGCCTGACGGCGCAGTCGATCTGGCAGCGCCTCAAGCGCCGCAGCCAGCAAGCCGGGTTGGCCATGCCGGTGCACCCGCACATGCTGCGCCACTCCTTTGCCAGTCATGTGCTGCAGTCCAGCAGCGACTTGCGCGCGGTGCAGGAATTGCTGGGCCATGCCAACATCAGCACCACGCAGGTCTACACCCGGCTCGATTTCCAGCATCTGGCCAAGGCCTACGATGCTGCGCATCCGCGTGCGCACAGCAAGCGCCGACCCAAACCCTAGGCAGGGTGATAGCGCTTGAAACAAGCGCTGTCGTTCAGCCGTGGGCGAGCTTGAACACCGCCACGGTCTGCACCAGGTCCTGCGCTTGCGACTTCAGGCTGGAAGCGGCGGCTGCCATCTGCTCCACCAGCGCCGCGTTCTGCTGCGTGGCCTGGTCCATCTGCGTCACAGCCTCACCCACCTGGGCCACACCGGCGCTCTGCTCGGAGCTGGCAGCGCTGATCTCGCCCATGATGTCGGTGACGCGGCGGATGCTGCTGACGACTTCGTTCATGGTGGTGCCGGCCTGATCGACCAAGGCCGTGCCTTGTTCGACGCGCTCCACGCTGTCGGTGATCAGGGTCTTGATTTCCTTGGCAGCGTCGGCCGAACGACCGGCCAGGGAACGGACTTCACCGGCCACCACGGCAAAACCACGGCCCTGTTCGCCGGCACGGGCGGCCTCGACCGCCGCGTTCAGTGCCAAGATGTTGGTCTGGAAGGCGATGCCGTCGATGACGTTGATGATGTCGGCGATCTTCTTGGAGCTGTCGTTGATGCCCTTCATGGTGTCCACTACTTCGGCCACCACTTCACCGCCCTTGACGGCCACGGTGGAGGCACTTTGCGCCAGCTGGTTGGCCTGCCGGGCGTTGTCGGCGTTCTGTTTGACGGTGGAGCTGAGTTCCTCCATGGAAGCCGCGGTTTCTTCCAGCGCGCTGGCCTGGCTTTCGGTGCGGGCCGACAGGTCGTTGTTGCCTTGGGCGATTTCGGAACTGGCGGTGGCCACCGACTCGCTGCCCTGGCGCACATTCGTGACGATCTTCCTCAAGCTGCCTTGCATTTCAGCCAGCGATTGCAGCATCTGTGCCGTTTCATCGCGTCCTTCACTGTAGATTTCACGCGTCAGGTCACCTTCCGCGATGTGTTTCACGTTTTCGGCAGCAATCTGGATCGGGCCGACGATGGAGCGCGTGAGAACCAGGGCAAAGAAACCGCCCAGCGCCAGCGCCAGAACACCTGCGGCAATCATGATCTGCTCACCGAGCAAGGCATCCTTTTCTGCCTGCACTAGGGCAGCGTCGTACAGATCCTGCTGGCGTTTTTCAAGATTTGCGAGGGCTTGAAGGTAGGCCTCTGACAAAGGCTTGAGCTCTTTCTCGACTGTGGTCCAAACGTTTTCACCGGCCTGCTGGCGTTTTAGCGTTTCGCCGCGAAGGTCGCGATAGGCCGCCCGTGCCTTGTCAATGGCGGCAATCAGGGCCTTGCCTTCTGCTGAGGTCACCAGTTCGCCCATTTTTTTGCTGGCGGCACTGGAAACCTTGGTGGTTTCTTCCATTTCTGCCTGCCATTGCTTGAAACGAGCCGGATCGTTTTCCAGCAGAACCGCACGGGTGCGAATCCAGTTCGAATCGATGGCCTGGCGCCACTGCGTGGCCAGTTTGAGTTTTTCGTTGTCCGTGGTGGCCAATACACGGGTGGTGCTCGCCAGCTCATTGATACGCCAGACACCAATGGCGACGCTGACCGTTAGCAGGAGCAGAACCACGGCAAAAGCCAGGCCGAGTCGGGAGCCAATTTTCAGATTCTTGAGGGAGTTCATTTGTGTTCTCTGATGATGCGGACTGGGTTTATTGCTTCTCAGGATTCACCAGACCCATGTCGGCGCTACTCATGAGTTTTTCGATGTCGAGCAAGATCAGCATGCGGTCGCCGAGTGAACCGATGGCCAGCAAGTGGTCGCTGGCAATGGACGAGGACAGCTCCGGCACCGGGCGCAGTTGCTCCGGCGCCAGCGTGATCACGTCCGACACGCCGTCGACCACCATGCCGATGACTTGCTGTCCGATGTTGAGCACGATCACCACCGTGAATCCGTCGTACTTGACCTCCTCCAGGTTGAACTTCATGCGCATGTCGATGATGGGCACGATCACGCCGCGCAGGTTGACCACACCCTTGATGTAATCCGGCGCGTTGGCCATGCGGGTGGGCGCCTCGTAGGAGCGGATTTCCTGCACGCGCAGGATGTCGATGCCGTACTCTTCGTGCCCCAGCTTGAAGGCCAGGAACTCGCGGATGTGGGTGATGACCCCACCCGCATTCGCTGCGGCTTGGTTGATGGTGGACGTTTGCAAAGACATGACGCGCGGCCTTTCAGCTTTGGTTGGATCGATAATTTGTTGATTATTATCAAAAGTATCAAATAATGAAAGATCTTAACCTTGCAAATGAGTCAACATTTTTATCAAATTCGAGGTTCGATCAAGTCCGAAACGTGATCGATGGGGCGCCGATTTTCTTCTGTGAGTGTGCGCAAACTACCTAAATATTCATTGTAAAAATGAAATAGGAGTGCGCGATAGAGGTTACCGCCTCGATTGAGGCGGAGGGCCCAAAACGAAGGCAAAAGCAGAGGGCTAGCTGGCTTGAAGCCGGAACACGGCAACCGTGTTGACCAGATCTTCTGCCTGATTTTTCAGGCTGGAGGCAGCCGCGGCAATCTCTTCCACCAGCGCGGCGTTTTGTTGCGTGGTCTGGTCCATCTGGGTCACCGCTTCGGCAATCTGGGCTACACCGGCACTCTGCTCCGAGCTGGCAGAACTGATTTCGCCCATGATGTCGGTGACGCGGCGGATGCTGCTCACCACCTCGCTCATGGTGGTGCCCGCTTGGTCCACCAGGGCCGTACCCTGCTCGACCCGCTGCACGCTGTCGGTGATCAAGGTCTTGATTTCCTTCGCCGCTTCGGCACTGCGGCCTGCCAGGGAACGCACTTCACTGGCCACCACGGCAAAGCCACGGCCTTGTTCGCCGGCACGGGCGGCTTCCACGGCCGCGTTCAGTGCCAGGATGTTGGTCTGGAAGGCAATGCCGTCGATCACGCTGATGATGTCGTTGATCTTGCGGCTCGAATCATTGATGCCCTTCATGGTGTCGACCACCTGGGCCACCACTTCACCGCCTTGAACGGCCACGGTACTGGCACTCTGCGCCAGTTGATTGGCTTGTTTGGCGTTGTCGGCGTTCTGACGCACAGTGGAGCCGAGTTCTTCCATGGAGGCGGCCGTTTCTTCCAGCGCGCTGGCCTGGCTTTCGGTGCGGGCGCTGAGATTGAGGTCGCCCTGCGCGATTTCAGCGCTGGCGGTTGCTACGCTCTCGGCACCATTGCGTACACGCGCAACCACCTGTGCCAGCCCGGCTTGCATGTCACGCAAAGAGGCCAGCAACTGGCCCAGTTCGTCACGGCCGGTCACGGTGATGTGCGAACTGAGGTCGCCCTGAGCCACTTTGCCGGCGACATCGGCGGCGTGGTTGACGCCGCGGGCAATGACGCGGCTGAGAGTGCGGGCGATGGACAAGCCGAGAATGATGGTGACCAGGAGGGCACCGAGATTGCCGTACATCACCTGGCTTTGCAATGATGCGTTTTGATCGCGGGCCAGGGCCGCGCCCTGCTGCGCCATCTGCGAGAGGGACTTGAGTTGCGCCATGGTGGCCTCGAAGGTCTGCAGTGCCGGCCCCTTGAGAATGTCCAGCGCTTCTTCATCGCGCCGCTGGCGGGCCAGCTGCACGATCTCGTTTTTCTGGGCCAGGTACTTTTTCCACTCCGCGGCAAAGGCGTCGAACAGTTTCTTGCCCTGGGCATCCTGGAGGAGCGCCGCGTAAGTCTGCATCTCTGTGGCAACGGTGGCTTGCAGCGTGTCCATGTCCTTTTCCAGGGCACGTCGCTCGTCTTCCCCAAAGGTCAGCACATGCTGGAACTGGGCGGCGCGCAGGCGGCTGGCCTGGGTGCTGAGGCTGCCGGTATGCAAAGTGCCGGGCAGCCACTGGTCGGCGATCTGGCTGGAGTTGTCATTGAGCTCGCCGACGCTGTAGACGGCATAGAAGGTCTGGGCCGCGGCAAGGCACAACACGAGGACGAATCCTCCCATCAGCTTGGTGCCGATCCTGATGTCCGTCAACTTCATGGTCTGTCTCCCTTGTTGGTATAGGTCGGATCAGGCCACTCTAGCGGAATGCACGCCGAACGGAACCCCGGAAAAGCCCGACAATTCAGGCCATGAAAACCCTACGACTCAGAGAAGGCAAGGAGCGCTCACTCCTGCGCCGTCACCCATGGATCTTCGAATCGGCCATTGCCAAGGGCGGAGCCGATGCCGGCGAGACGGTGCGGGTGGAGTCGGCCAAGGGGGAGTTTCTGGCCTGGGCTGCTTTCAGCCCAAGTTCCAAGATCCGGGCGCGGGCCTGGAGTTTTGATGAAAACCAGCGCATCGACGCTCCTTTTTTGAGAGCGCTTGTCGAAAATTCCATCAGGGCTAGAGCCCGATTTGATGTGCAAAGTGACGGCGTTCGCCTGGTGCATGGCGAGGCCGACGGCCTGCCCGGCCTGATCGTGGACCGCTATGGCGATACGCTGGTGGCGCAGTTTCTCTCCAGCGGCGTGGAGCGCTGGAAGACGGTGCTGGTCGACGCTTTGCTGGCGGAAACCGGCCTGAGCCAACTTTATGAACGCTCGGATGCCAGCTCGCGCGGCCTGGAGGGGCTGCCCGAGGCCACCGGCTGGCTGCACGGCCAGGGCGCGACCGAGCGGGTGTTGCGCGAGCATGGCTGGCAGCTCGGCCTGGACATCGCCACGGGCCACAAGACCGGCTTCTACCTGGATCAGCGCGACAGCCGCAAGCGTTTTGCCGACTATGCCCGGCGGCTGCAGTTCCAGCGCGTGCTCAACTGCTACTGCTACACCGGCGGTTTCACGGTCGCCGCACTGGCCGGCGGCGCGGCACACGTCACGTCGATCGATTCTTCCGGCCCGGCCCTGGAGCGCGCCCGTGCCAACGTGGCGCTCAACGGCTTCGACGCCGCTCGGGCCGATTTCATGGATGCCGATGTGAATGCTAGCCTGCGCCAGTTCGCGCAGGACGGACGTACCTTCGATGCCATCGTGCTCGACCCGCCCAAGTTCGCCCCCACCGTAGCGCATGCCGAGCGCGCAGCACGCGCCTACAAGGACATCAACCGGCTGGCTTTCAAGCTGCTGGAGCCCGGCGGTGTGCTGTTCACCTATTCCTGCTCGGGCGGTATCAGCGCCGACTTGTTCCACAAGATCGTGGCCTCGGCCGGCACGGACGCCAATGTCGACGGCTACATCCACGAACGCATGGGCGGCGCCCCGGACCACCCGATGACCATCAACTTCCCGGAAGGCGAGTACCTCAAGGGGCTGGTGGTGATGCGCAAAGACTGATGGGGGTGATTTTGGGCTGCGGCTCTTGCCAGTTATGCGCAAGATGCTATTGATTTTGTAGCGTCCGTGGCTCGACCCCGGCAACCTTGCGGGCCCCGGGTCTTGACAGGGCCGGTAAACTCCTCATCTATCGACCTTGATCGGGTCGCCTGCGTGCAAGTTGGCGGCCACTTCCTCTTTTTCTACCTGAGATCCAACCCATCATGGCCCTGATTCCCGCCACCATCCTGACCGGCTTCCTCGGCTCCGGCAAGACCACCCTGCTCAAGCGCGTGCTGCAGGAAGCGCACGGGCAGAAGATCGCCGTGATCGAAAACGAGTTCGGCGAGGAAAACATCGACAACGACATCCTGGTGTCCGACACGAACGAGCAGATCATCCAGATGAGCAACGGCTGCATCTGCTGCACCATCCGTGAAGACCTGCGCACCACGCTGCAACTGCTGGCGGCCAAGAAGCGCAAGGGCCTGCTGGACTTCGAGCGCGTGGTGATCGAGACCACCGGCCTGGCCGACCCCGGCCCGGTGACCCAGACCTTCTTCATGGACGACGAGATCGCCGAGAGCTTTCTGCTGGATTCCGTCATCACGCTGGTGGACGCCAAGCACGCGGCCCAGCAGTTGAACGACCGGCAGGAAGCCCGCCGCCAGGTCGGCTTTGCCGACCAGCTCTTCATCAGCAAGGCGGACCTGGTGTCGGCCGAGGAACTGGCGGCTTTGCAGCACCGTCTGAAGCACATGAACCCGCGTGCGCCGCAGAAGGCGGTGCATTTCGGCGACGTGGCCCTGAACGAGGTGTTCGACCTGCGCGGTTTCAACCTGAACGCCAAGCTGGAGATCGACCCCGACTTCCTGAAGGAAGAAGAGCATGACCACGACCACAGCCAGTGCGGCCATGACCACAGCCATGATCACGATCACGCGCATGGCGAACACTGCAACCATCCGTCGCACCAGCACGGCCATGGCCACCACCATCACCATGATGACGACGTGAAGAGCTTCGTCTTCCGCTCCGACCGGGCGCTGGATCCGGCCAAGCTGGAAGACTTTCTCGGCGCCATCATCAACATCTACGGCCCGCGCATGCTGCGCTACAAGGGCGTGCTCAATATGAAGGGCACCGACCGCAAGGTGATCTTCCAGGGCGTGCACCAGCTCATGGGCAGCGACCTGGGGCCGCAGTGGGCCGAGGGCGAGCCACGCACCAGCAAGATGGTGTTCATTGGTATCGACTTGCCGCGCGACATCTTTTTGCAGGGCCTGGAACAAAGCCTGGTTTGATTCGGCTTGACCGCCGGCCGACCGGCGCGGTCGACGGCCAATTCGCCGGACTGTCTCGGTTTCGCAACTACCCGCGTGGCAGATGTGAAAACCTGTACACTCGCGCGCCAGTAAAAAACTCTCAGTTCAGACTTTTGCCGGTCTGCATTGAGGGTATAACAGCAGGCACTGAGGTGCATGCGCAGGCCCACCCTGCGAGGAGACAATAAAAGTGAAAGCCAAACCAGGAAAGGTGACCGTGTCTTCCAAAGCCAAAACCGTGGCGGCCAAAACCAAACCGGCCAGCAAGGCCGCCGCCAAGCCGGCCGCAAAAGCCAAGCCTGTGGTCAAAGCCAAGCCTGTCGCGAAATCGGCGGCCAGCAAGACTGCTGTGAAGACTGCCAAACCTGGTGCCAAGAAACCCGTGGTCAAGCCGGTTGCCAAGGCCAAACCGGTGGTGAAAGCCAAGCCGGTGGTCAAGGTCGCTGCCAAGAAAGCGGCACCCAAGCCAGTGGCGAAGCCAAAAGTAGCGGCTAAACCCGCCGCCAAACCGGCCGTCAAGGCCGTTGCCAAGACCGCCAAGTCGGCTCCCAAAGCCGTCAAACCTGCAGCCAAGCCGGCCAAGCCGACGGCTGCACCCGCGAAGGCTGTCAAGCCGGCAGCCAAGGCGCCGGCCAAGCCCGCCGCATCAGCCAAGCCTGTGCCGGCCGCGGTGGTCAAGCCCAGCACGCCTGTTGTGCCGGTGGCCGCCCCTGCTCCAGCGCCGGTGGCCAAACGGGTGTCGTCCCGCCTGGCCCAGCTGACCGTTCCCTCCATGGCCCAGTCGGTGGCCTCCACCGCCGCCAAAGCCAGTTATACCCAGACCATGACACCCACCCTGATTGTTCCCCCCTTGCCCTCGGCCGTTAAAAAAGACCCCAAATTGGCCAACAACTGGAAGACCAAGTCGGCTGAAGAATTGACCGACGCCGAACTGTTGGCCATGCCCGAGAGCGAATATATGAACGACAAGCAGATGGCGGCCTTCCGCCTGCGCCTGTCCACGCTCAAGCAGGACATCCTGAACAGTGCCGGCGAGACCACCGAGCATTTGCGTGAAGACACCGTTGTCGTGCCTGACCCGGCCGACCGTGCCACGATTGAAGAAGAGCATGCGTTGGAGTTGCGTACGCGCGACCGCGAGCGCAAATTGCTGAAGAAGATCGAGCAATCGATCGCCCGCATCGATGCCGGTGACTACGGCTATTGCGACGAGACCGGCGAACCCATCGGTGTCGGTCGTCTGCTGGCGCGTCCCACCGCCACGTTGTCGCTTGAGGCGCAGCAACGCCGCGAGCTCAAGCAGAAGATGTTCGGGGATTAAGCCCGGATGATTGGGTGATCCGGTTCCGCCCAGATTAGAGAGACATGGCCAAAGGCGATTCCTCCCCTGGTTTGCTGTCCAAGGTGGCGAGGTTCGTGCGCAATCCCACGCGGGATTGGTCCGAGCTTGACCAGCCGGATGAGCCTGAAGCTGACAGCGGCTTCAGCAAGGAAGCGCTGCGGCAGATGATCGAGCGCAAGCGACAGAACGATTTCGTGCGCAAGCGCGAGTTCGACTACCTGCGCAAACTGCGCCGTCGCGAATCACTGGCCGGGCCTGGTCAGGCGGGCCGACCTTCGTTTTTCCAGAGCAGTCTGCCGACCAACCCGGACGAGCGGGCCATGACGTTGCGCAAGATCGATGAGATCGAGGCCCAGATGTCGCGCCAGTGGTGGCAAGGCAAGCAGGATGAGGGCGCCGCCCGTGCCGGCGGTTTTCCCATGTCGCCCAGCCCGATGCTGGGGCCTGACGCTGGCCCGACCCAGCCCATGGCATCGCAGGAGGAGGGCGGCGACAGCAAATTTGCCTCCACCCAGTCCTCGGCCTTGCAAACCGGCTCCAACTGGTTCGAAGTACCGGAGGAATATGCGCTTACCCGCATGGACCCGGCGCAGGCCGGCTATGAACCTTTGCAGCCTACGCTGAGCCAGCCTTTTGCCACCACCCTGGGAGTCAATTTGGTGGGGCCCGGCTTTGCCAGTTCGCGCCAGTCGATGGCTGATGTGACGGACAACCTGAGCGACGCCGATCTGGAAGAGGCGGCCATCCGCTATGCCAATGGCGACATTGCCGGCGCCGAGGCCACCTTGTTGGCTGCTTTGCAGGGCGAGAACCCGCCCCCTGAGTTGGCAGAGGCCTGGATGGCTGCTTTGTTCGATTTGTACCGGGCGACCGGCCAGCAAGCTCGCTTTGACAGCGTGGCGCTCGACATGGCCAACCGTTTTGGACGTTCGTCACCGGCCTGGTTTTCCATTCCCGATTCGCTCGGGCGCTCATCTGAGACGCAGGCAACCGAGCCCAGTCCTTTGCGGGCCGTGCATGAGCTGGTCTGGGCCAGCCCCGCCGAACTGAGGCCGGCCAGCGTGGCCCGGCTACAGGAGGCAACGCAAAGCGGTGCTGGCCCCTTCCTGCTGGATTGGCAGGCACTGACGGCCATTGCCCCCGAGGCTGTGGCAGGTTTGGCCGAGGTGTTTGTCCATTGGTGCCGCACACCGGTTCATCTGGTTTTTCGGGGGCATGACAATCTGGAGCGCGTGCTCAAGACGCTCACGCCGTCGGGTGAGCGCAGTGCCAGCCCCTTGGGTTGGCAGTTGCGCATGGATGCGCTGCGCATCCTGCGTCAGCAAGACGAATTCGAGTTGGTGGCCCTGGACTATTGCGTGACGTTCGAGGTCTCTCCTCCTTCCTGGCAGGACGCGCGCTGCGGCTGTGAGTTTGAGGGGCTGGCCGCGTGCGCTGCAGGTGCCGCAGCGGAGCCGCTGGTCGAGGCGGCCGGCCCCGGTTCCGAGGAGGGGCCAGCGGGCAGCATGGAGCTGGTGGGTGAGATTGTGGGGGATGCCTCTGACAGGCTGGCCGGTTTTGAGGCCGGCATGGACGATGCCAAGCGACTCGTGATTTCCTGTGCTCGGCTCGTCCGGGTTGATTTCTCCGCGGCTGGCAGCATATTGAACTGGGTGGCAGCCCAGGATGTGCAGGGGCGGCGGGTTCATTTTCACGATGTCAATCGCATCGTGGCCGCCTTCTTCCGCGTCATCGGCATCAACGAGCACGCCCGGGTCGTGCCTCGCAGCACCTGAGCATTCGGGCCACTCCGGGCCGGGGCGCTGCTCCGGCATGGCCATCTTCGAGCTTTTGGAACAACAGCATGGAACAATTTCACGGCACCACCATCCTCAGCGTGCGACGCAAGACAGCGGATGGATTCGATGTGGCCATCGGCGGCGATGGTCAGGTGACTCTGGGCAATATCGTGGTCAAGGGGACGGCACGCAAGGTGCGCAAGCTCTACCACGGCAAGGTGTTGGCGGGTTTTGCCGGCGCCACCGCCGATGCCTTCACGCTGTTCGAGCGCTTCGAGGCCAAGCTGGAGAAGCACCAGGGCCATTTGCAGCGCGCGGCCATTGAGTTGACCAAGGACTGGCGCACCGACCGCGTGTTGCGCCGCCTGGAGGCGATGCTGGCTGTGGCCGATCGCGAGTGCTCCCTCATCATCACCGGCAATGGCGATGTGCTGGAGCCGGAAAACGGGGTGGTCGCCATCGGCTCCGGCGGCGCTTATGCGCAGGCTGCGGCCATCGCCCTGCTCGGCAATACCGAGCTGTCGGCGCAGGACATTGTCAAGCAGTCACTGTCGATTGCCGGCGAGCTGTGCATCTACACCAACATGAACCACACCATCGAAACCTTGAGCTGAGTTTCGATGAAGAAATGGCTTTGGGGCTTTTCAAATAAGCGTCAATAGCTATTAAAAATATAGCAAAACGGATTGCATCATGTCTTCCATGACCCCGCAGGAAATCGTCTCCGAACTTGATCGTCACATCGTCGGCCAGGCCCAGGCCAAGCGCGCTGTGGCCATTGCCTTGCGCAACCGCTGGCGTCGGCAGCAGGTCGATACCGGCTTACGTGCCGAGATCACGCCCAAGAATATTTTGATGATTGGCCCCACCGGGGTCGGCAAGACTGAGATCGCACGCCGTCTGGCCAAGCTGGCGGATGCGCCTTTCATCAAGGTGGAGGCCACCAAGTTCACCGAGGTCGGTTATGTCGGCAAGGATGTCGACTCCATCATCCGCGATTTGGTTGAAGTGGCGGTGAAGCAGACGCGTGACGCCGAGATGCGCAAGGTGAAGGCGCGTGCCCAGGATGCGGCAGAAGAGCGCATTCTCGACATCCTGATTCCGCCGCCGCGCAATGAGTTCGGCGCTTCGGAGCCGCCTGCCGAGAGTGCGGCGCGCCAGACGTTTCGCAAGAAGCTGCGCGAAGGCCAGCTTGATGAGCGCGAGATCGAACTCGACGTGGCCGAGCCTCGGCCCCAGCTTGAGATCATGGGGCCGGCCGGAATGGAGGACATGACCGAGCAATTGCGCGGTCTGTTTGGCCAGATGGGGCAGACGAAGCGCAAGACGCGCAAGCTCAAGATTCCGGAAGCGCTCAAGCTGCTGGTCGACGAAGAGGCGGCCAAGCTGGTCAACGAGGACGAGATCAAGACCCAGGCACTGCACAGTGCCGAGCAGAACGGTATTGTCTTCATCGACGAGATCGACAAGGTCACTTCGCGCAGCGAGGGCAGCGGCGCAGAAGTCTCGCGCCAGGGCGTGCAGCGTGATCTGCTGCCGCTGGTGGAAGGGACGACGGTGTCGACCAAGTACGGCATGATCAAGACCGATCACATCCTGTTCATTGCCTCGGGCGCATTCCACCTGAGCAAGCCGAGCGACCTGATCCCCGAGTTGCAAGGGCGCTTTCCGATTCGTGTCGAACTGCAGTCGCTCTCGGTGCAGGACTTTGAAGCGATCCTGACGCAAACCCATGCCTCGCTGGTCAAGCAGTACCAGGCGTTGCTGGCGACGGAGGCCGTGACCTTGGTATTTGCACCCGAAGGCATCACACGGCTGGCGCACATTGCCCATGAGGTCAACGAGCGCACCGAAAACATCGGGGCACGTCGTTTGGCTACGGTCATGGAGCGTCTGCTGGACGATGTCAGCTTCGACGCCGCCGCCCTGCGCGGGCAGACGGTGGCCATCGATGCCGCCTACGTGGATGCCCGGCTGGACGACCTCAGCCGCAACGAGGATCTCTCCCGTTACATTTTGTGAGTGCTTTCTGCGGGACCTCTGTCCTTCAAGCATCACATTCATATCGCTTGCTAAGTGCTTAATTTAGAACAGTTTTTGTCTGCGAATTTTCTCGGGAAACCGTTCTAAGTCCTTGATTTCATTGAAATTTTTCTTGTAACCCCTCTTGCGGCGAACTATTTTGCTGCTACAGTGCAAAAAAGTGGAATTAAGTGGTGAAAAGTGCCTTTGTGCTTTTCGCCATCTGGCTTTTCTGTTCAAGAGGGGTTTGTTGTCGTGTTTCAAGGTGCTTCGTCACTCAGTCTGGATGCCAAGGGCCGCCTGTCGGTGCCCACGCGGCATCGTGACGTGCTGAGCGCGACGGCCGCCGGGCAGCTGACCATCACCAAGCATCCGCACGGCTGCCTCATGGTCTTCCCGCGTCCGGAATGGGAGAAGTTCCGTGAGCGCATTGCGGCCCTGCCGATGGCGGCCCAGTGGTGGAAGCGCATCTTCCTTGGCAACGCCATGGACGTGGAGATGGACGCTACCGGCCGGGTGCTGGTCTCGCCAGAATTGCGTGCCGCCGCAGGCATTGCCAAAGACGCCATCTTGCTGGGCATGGGCAACCACTTCGAGCTCTGGGACAAGGCCACCTACGACGCGCAGGAGGCCCAGGCCATGCAGGGCGAGATGCCCGATGTCTTCAAGGACTTTTCCTTCTGAAGGTTGACGGTGGAAAACTCCGCATGGACACACACCACCGTCTTGTTGAACGAAGCCGTCGAAGCCTTATTCAACAAGCCGGCCGCGCAGGCGGACGGGCCGGACCCGGCCGATGGCGCCTATGTCGACGCCACCTTTGGCCGCGGCGGGCACTCGCGCCTCATCCTGTCCAGGCTGTCGCCCCAAGGGCGGCTGATCGCCTTCGACAAGGACCCGATGGCCATTGCCGAAGCGCAGCGCATCGCCGATCCGCGCTTTGCCATTCGCCACCAGGGCTTTCGTCATCTGGACGAATTGCCGCCGGCCAGCGCGACGGGCGTGCTCATGGATCTGGGGGTGAGTTCGCCGCAGATCGACAACCCCGAGCGGGGTTTCAGTTTTCGATTCGAAGGGCCGCTGGACATGCGCATGGATACCACGCGCGGCCAGAGTGTGGCGCAGTGGCTGGCGACAGCCGAAACCAAGCAGATCGCGGAGGTGATACGTGACTACGGTGAAGAACGGTTTGCTGGCCAAATTGCAAAGGCGATTGTTGCTCGCCGACAAGAGCGGGGCCCAATTTCAACCACCACTGAACTGGCCCAGCTCGTGGCTGACACGGTCAAAACCCGCGAGCCGGGCCAGAACCCTGCAACGCGCACATTTCAGGCTTTTCGGATTTTCATCAACGCCGAGCTTGAAGAGCTGCAATCGGCGCTAGAGGCGAGCCTGGATGTTTTGCAACCCGGAGGTCGGCTGGTGGTGATCAGTTTCCATTCGCTGGAAGATCGCATCGTCAAGCAATTCATCGCGCAGCATTCGCGCGAGGTGTTCGACCGTCGGGCGCCCTTTGCTGCGCCCAAGCCGATGAAGCTCCTCGCGCTGGACCGGATCAAGCCGAGCGCTGTTGAAGTGGCGGGCAACCCGCGCGCGCGCAGCGCCATCATGCGCGTGGCTGTGAGGACGGCGGTATGACGCGGCTGAACATCGTTCTGCTGCTGGCGGTGCTGGCCAGCGCCTTGTACCTGGTGAATGTGCAGTACGAGTCGCGTCGCCTCTACACGGAGATCGACCGCGCCAAGCTGGATGCGCGTCGGATCGAGACCGAGCGTGAGCAGCTGCAGATCGACAAGCGGGGCCAGGCCACGCCGTTGCGGGTGGACAAGCTGGCGCGTGAGCAACTGCACATGCGCGTCACGACGCCGGCCATCACGCACTACGTGACCTATACGGCCGGACCGGGCGCGGCGACGGAGCCGGCAGAGGCCGCCGGCAAACAACCGCAAGCCAAGGGGCGCGTGCAATGAGCCGCAGCATCCTCTACACCTCCAGCCCGCTCCTGGCCAGTCGCACGCCGGTGTGGCGCAGCAAGTTCATCGTGGCGGCGCTGGCGCTGGGTTTTGGCGGGCTGGCGGCACGAGCCGCCTATGTGCAGGTGGTGGGGAACGATTTTTTCCAGCGCCAGGGTGAGGTGCGCTTTGCACGCACGCTGGAGCTGCCGGCCCATCGCGGCCGCATCATGGATCGCAACGGCTTGCTGCTTGCCTCCAATGTGGTGGCACCCAGTATCTGGGCGATCCCCGAGGATGTGGAGAGCGATGACGCCGAAGTCAAGGCCAAGTTACGCCAATTGGCGCAGTTGCTGGGTGTGCCGCTTGCCGAACTGAACAAGAAGCTGGACGACGAAGACAAGACCTTCGTCTGGCTCAAGCGCCAGGTGGACGAACCGGTGGCGCAGCAGATCGCGGCCCTGAACATCAAGGGCATCTACCAGCGCAAGGAATACAAGCGCAAATACCCCGAGGGCGAGGCCGCAGCACATGTGGTCGGCTTTGCCAACGTCGAGAATCACGGCCAGGAAGGTGTTGAGCTGGCCTTCGACAAGTCGCTTGCCGGCCGGGCCGGCTCGCGTCGTGTCATCAAGGACAGGCTTGGCCGGGTGGTGGAGGATGTGGGCGAGCAGGTGCCGCCGGTGGACGGCAAGGACATTCAGCTCTCGATTGACAGCAAGGTGCAGTTCTTCGCCTACCAGAAGCTCAAATCCGCCGTGCTGGAGAACAAGGCCAAGGCCGGCAGCGTGGTGGTGCTCGACTCGCTGACCGGTGAGGTGCTGGCGCTGGCCAACTACCCGAGTTATGTGCCGGACAAGCGTCAGAACTTGACCGGGGCCCAGTTGCGCAATATTGCCCTGACCGACGTGTTCGAGCCGGGATCGACCATGAAGCCGTTCACCGTCGGTCTGGCGCTCGAGACCGGGCGCGTCAAACCGAGTACCCAGATCCAGACCGCACCCGGCAAGATCCAGATCACGGGCTCGACGATCTCCGATTCCCATCCGCATGGCGTGCTGACGGTGGAGGAGGTGATCCAGAAATCGAGCAATGTGGGTACGGTCAAGATGGCCATGCAGATGCAGCCGCGCGAGATGTGGGAGATCTTCTCTGCTGCCGGCTTCGGGCAAAAACCGCAGCTCAGTTTCCCGGGCGTGGCCTCGGGTCGGCTGCGGCCCTACAAGACCTGGCGGCCGGTGGAGCAGGCCACCATGTCCTACGGCTACGGCCTGTCGGCCTCTCTGTTCCAGATGGCGCGCTCCTACACGGTGTTCGCGCACGACGGGCAGATCATTCCTGCCACCATCCTCAAAAGCAATGAGCCCGTTGTTGGCGTGCAGGTGCTGTCGTCACAGACCGCGACGCAGATCCGCAAGATGCTGCAGATGGCGGCCGGCCCCGGCGGTACCGGACCGAAAGCGCAGACCATCGGTTATTCGGTGGGTGGCAAATCGGGGACGGCGCACAAGCAGATCGGGCGCAGCTACGCCAGCAACAAGTACCGCGCCTGGTTCACCGGCATGGCGCCGATCGACCAGCCGCGCATCATCGTGGCGGTCATGATCGATGAGCCCAGTGCCGGCCAGTATTTCGGCGGTGCCGTGGCGGCGCCGGTGTTCAGCGAAGTCGTGCAGCAGACCTTGCGCATGATGGGGGTGCAGCCCGACATGGCGGTCAAGCCACAGATCGTGGCCAAGGCGGTGGAGGAGAGCTTCTGATGATTGAGCTCCAAACACCCGATCAAGCCGCCCGGTGGCTACGTACCCATGTGCAGGGCACGCTTCAGACGGACAGCCGCAAGGTGCGTGCCGGTGATGGCTTCATCGCCTGGCCGGGGGCTGCCACCGATGGCCGTCAGTATGTGACGAGCGCCTTGGCGCAAGGCGCGGCCGCCTGCGTGGTTGAGCGGGTGGGTGTTGATGGTTATACGTTCGAGAGCGAACGCGTGGCGGCCTACACCGGCCTCAAGGCGGCCAGCGGGCCGATTGCGGCCGCCTATTACGAACAACCCTCGCAGCAGCTCGACGTGCTGGCGGTCACGGGCACCAATGGCAAGACCTCCACCACGTGGTGGCTGGCGCAGGCCTTGTCGGCGCTGCAGCCGGCCGTGCCCTGCGGTCTGGTGGGCACCTTGGGGATCGGTCATGCGCCACGTGCGGGGGCGGCCAGCAACGTGGTGAGCACTGGCCTGACCACGCCTGATCCGGTATTGCTGCAGCAGACCTTCCGCCGCTTTGTTGCCGAGGGGATGACGGCCTGCGCGATCGAGGCATCCTCGATTGGCATCGAGGAGCGGCGTCTGGATGGCACACAGATCCGCACGGCCGTCTTCACCAATTTCACCCAGGATCATCTCGACTATCACGGTAGCATGGCGGCCTACTGGCAGGCCAAGGCGGCGCTGTTCGACTGGCCCGGCTTGCGCGCTGCGGTGGTGAACATCGATGACGAAAAAGGCGCTGAACTGGCGGCGCAACTGACGGGACGGCCACTGGAACTCTGGACGGTTTCCTGCAAGGACGCAGCGCGACTGAGGGCGGTCGATATCCGTTTTGAAGGCCAGGGTTTGTGCTTCACCGTCTGCGAAGGCGAAGCACGCCATCAACTGGCAACGCAGGTGGTTGGCCACTACAACGTGGCCAACCTGCTGGGAGTGATTGCCGCCATGCGGACGCTGGGAGTGCCGCTGGCTGCGGCCGTGGCGGCGTGCCACGCGCTGTACCCGGTGCCCGGGCGCATGGAGTGCCAGGGTGGGGGCGAGCAGCCCTTGGCCGTGGTGGACTATGCGCACACGCCAGATGCGCTGGCCCAGGCGCTGTTGGCGCTGCGTCCGCTGGCCGAGCAGCGCGGCGGGCAACTCTGGTGTGTGTTTGGTTGCGGCGGTGACCGTGATCCGATCAAGCGGCCGCTCATGGGGGCCATGGCTGGCCAGTACGCCGACCAGGTGGTGCTGACCAATGACAATCCGCGCAACGAGAAGCCCGAAGCCATCCTCAGCCAGATCCTGCTTGGATTGGAAGGGCATGGCGCCGTGAGCGTGCAGAGCGATCGCGCACGAGCCATCGCCGAGACGGTGCGCCAGGCTGCCGCGCATGACGTGGTGCTGGTGGCCGGCAAAGGGCATGAGGATTACCAGGAGATGGCCGGCCTGCGCACGCCGTTCTCGGATCGCGCCGAGGTGCAACGTGCCTTGCAGGCTCGTGCTGCCGTCATCGAAGGAGCGAACGCATGAGCGCCATGATGAACTTGCAACAGGTCGCGCAGTGGGTCGCGGGTGGGCAACTCGTCGGTGACGGCGGCGTGGCGGTGCAGCGCGTGCACACCGATACCCGTAGCTTGCAGGCTGGTGATCTGTTCGTTGCGCTCAAGGGTGAGCGCTTCGATGCCAACGACTTCCTGGCCGAGGCCCGGGCCAAGGGCGCTGTGGCAGCCATTTGCCATGACGAAGCGGCACTGCGTGCCGCCGGGCTGCCCGGTGTGGTGGTTGCAGACAGCAAACTGGCGCTGGGTCAACTGGCCGCCGGCTGGCGTGCCCAGTTCAAGCTGCCGCTGATTGCCGTGACCGGCAGCAACGGCAAGACCACGGTGACGCAGATGATCGCTGCCATCCTGCGCGCGTACCGCCCGCAGGCCATGCTGGCCACGGAGGGCAACCTCAACAACGAAATCGGCGTGCCGCTCACCGTATTGCGCCTGCGCCCTGGGCATGAACTGGCTGTGGTCGAACTCGGCATGAACCACCCGGGTGAGATCGCCGTGCTGGCCGCCATTGCGCAGCCGACAGTGGCGCTGGTGAACAACGCGCAACGCGAGCATCAGGAATTCATGGCGACCATCGAAGCGGTGGCACGCGAGAACGGTGCCGTGATCGAGGCGCTGGCCACCAGCGGTACCGCGGTCTTCCCGGCGGACGATACCTACAGCGCGTTGTGGCATGACCTGTCAGGGGCGCGACCGCAACTGACTTTCGCCATTACGCCTGACACCGCGGCGGCTGATCTGACCTGCACCGCACCGCAATGGACCAACAACGCCTGGCAGATCCAGGCGCGCACGCCGGCCGGCCTACTGGCCTACACCCTGCATGTGGCTGGCCTGCACAACGTCAAGAATTCGCTGGCCGCAGCGGCCTGTGCGCTGGCCGCTGGCGTGCCGTTGGCGGACATCGCCCGCGGGTTGGAGGATTTCGAGCCGGTCAAAGGCCGCTCGCGTGCGCTGGTGGTCGAGCTGGCCGGCCGCATCATCACCCTGGTGGACGATAGCTACAACGCCAACCCGGACTCCGTGCGCGCCGCCATTGATGTGTTGGCTGACCTACCCGGGCCGCGCCTGCTGGTGCTGGGCGACATGGGGGAGGTTGGTAGCGAAGGGCCCCGTTTTCATGCCGAGGTCGGCGCTTATGCCCGCGAACGAGGCGTCGAGATGTTGTTCGGGCTGGGTGAGCAGGCCGCTGTGTCTGTGCAGCATTTTTCGCAACCGTCGGTCCGGGGCTGCCATTTCACGGATATCGAAACGCTGAACACCGCCGTGCTCAGCACGCTGCCCGACCTGCGCAGCGTGCTGGTCAAGGGCTCGCGTTTCATGCGCATGGAGCGCGTGGTGCAGGCCATCACGGCAAGCGTGCAACAGAACAAGGAACACATTCATGCTGCTTAGCCTGGCCCAGTGGCTGCAAACCCTCTCGCCCGAATTCGGATTTTTCCGGGTGTTCCAGTACCTGACGTTCCGTGCTGTCATGGCCGCACTCACCGCGTTGCTGATGGGCCTGGGGGCTGGCCCCTACGTGATCCGGCGCCTGACCGCGCTCAAGATTGGCCAGCCGGTGCGCGGTTATGGCATGGAAACGCACCTGGCCAAGAGCGGCACGCCCACCATGGGCGGCGTGCTGATCCTGCTCTCGATTGCCGTCTCCACGCTGCTGTGGTTCGACCTCTCCAATCGCTTCGTCTGGATCGTGTTGCTGGTCACGTTAGGCTTTGGTGCCATTGGCTGGGTCGATGACTGGCGCAAGGTGGTCAACAAGGACCCCGAGGGCATGCGTTCGCGCGAGAAGTATTTCTGGCAGTCGCTCATCGGCCTGATTGCCGCGCTGTACCTGGTGTTCAGCATTTCTGAGAGCAGCAACCTGCGGGTGCTGGAACTCTTCATCACCTGGGTGCGTTCCGGCTTCGACGTCAACCTGCCGCCCAAGGCCGGCCTGTTGCTGCCCTTCATCAAGGAAGTGAGCTACCCGCTGGGCGTGATCGGCTTCGTCATCATGACTTACCTGGTGATTGTGGGTGCCAGCAATGCCGTCAATCTGACCGATGGCCTGGACGGCCTGGCCATCATGCCGGTGGTGATGGTTGGCTCGGCGCTGGGTGTGTTCGCCTACGTCACCGGCAGCGCGGTGTATTCCAAGTACCTGTTCTTCCCCTACATCCCGGGCTCGGGCGAGCTGCTGATCTTCTGTGCCGCCATGGCCGGTGCCGGCCTGGCCTTTCTCTGGTTCAACGCCCATCCAGCGCAGGTGTTCATGGGCGACGTCGGTGCACTGGCGCTGGGCGGCGCGCTCGGCACCATCGCCGTCATCGTGCGGCAGGAAATCGTGCTGGCCATCATGGGCGGCATTTTCGTGGTGGAAGCGCTGTCCGTGATGTTGCAGGTCACGTACTTCAAGTACACGAAGAGGAAATACGGCGAGGGCCGGCGCATCCTGAAGATGGCGCCGCTGCATCATCATTTTGAAAAGAGCGGCTGGAAGGAGACCCAGGTGGTGGTGCGCTTCTGGATCATCACCATGCTGCTGTGCCTGATCGGTCTGTCGACCTTGAAACTGCGATGAATCCGAACGAGCCCCTCAACCCCAGTGATGTGCCTGCACCGCCTCAGGAGGAGGTGGCGCCAGTGCACGTGCCAGAACTGGAGATTGATGTGCCTGAGGCTGAGGCTGAGGCTGAGGCTGAGGCTGAGGCTGAGGCTGAGGCTGAGGCTGAGGCTGAGGCTGAGGCTGAGGCTGAGGCTGAGGCTGAGGCGTCTGTGCCGGCATTGCCCGCGGAGTCTGCATTGCAGCCTCCTGCGACAGAGGCGACTCCGGCACCCGTTGAGGCAGCCGCCAGCACGAAAGCGGCACGACCGCTGCCAGAAACACTCACGGCTGCACGCGATGCGGCCGCCTTTGTGGCGCAACTGTTTGCCGAGGTGAGCGCGCCTGAGCACGCTGCTCCGGTCACGCCGGTGGACGAGGTGCAACCGCCAGCGGAAGAAAGTGTGTCTAACGAGGACGCGGAAAGGCCGGCGACCACCGAACCCGCTGACGAGGTGGTGGCGTCGCCGCTGCAGGACCAGCCGGTGCTCATTCTCGGGTTGGGGGCTTCGGGGCTGGCCATGGCCCGCTGGTGTGCGCGCCAGGGTGCGCGCGTGACGGTGGCGGACACCCGTGAGGCGCCGCCGCAACTGGCGACCTTGCACAGTGAGCTGCCCGAGGTGGCCTTCCGCAGCGGCGCGTTCGATGCCGGCTTGATCGAAGGCCGTGATTTTCGTGCTGTCTTCAAGAGCCCAGGTCTGTCGCCCGCCGTGGTGGCGCCGGTCTGGCAGGCGGCGCAGGCCATCGGCCTGTGGGTGGGCGGCGAGCTCGACCTGTTCGCGCGTGCCCTGCGCGACCTGCAGGCCGAGCGCGGCTATGCCCCCAAGGTGCTGGCGATCACAGGCACCAACGGCAAGACGACCACGACCTCGCTCACCGGCCAGCTGGTGGCCCATGCGGGCAAGACCGTGGCAGTGGCGGGCAACATTGGCCCCAACTTGCTGGATGTGCTGGCCCAGCATATCGATGCCGGTACGCTGCCCGAGGTCTGGGTGCTGGAGCTGTCGAGCTTCCAACTCGATGGCGTGCAGGGCTTCGAGCCTACGGCGGCCGTGGTGCTGAACCTGACGCAGGACCATCTGGACTGGCACGGCAGCATGCAAGCTTATGGCGCCGCCAAGGCGCGCATCTTTGGCGAACGCGGTCTGCTGGTGCTCAACCGCGATGACCCTGCCGTGATGGCCATGCTGCCCGAGCCGGTGCGTGTCAAGCTGCAAAAGCCCCAATGGCGCGATTACGTGAGCTTCGGGCTCGAGATGCCTCAGCGCCCGGGCGACTTCGGCATCGAGATGGTCAACGGCATGGCCTGGCTGGTACGTGCCATGGAAGCCGATGAAACGCAGAAGCGCAAGCGCGGCGAAGAGGTGGAGCTGTTCATCCAGCGCCTGATGCCGGCGGATGCGCTGCGCATCCGCGGGCGGCACAACGCCACCAATGCCCTGGCGGCCCTGGCCCTGGCTCAGGCGGCGGGCTGCAGCCTGGCTGCCGTGCTCTACGGCCTGCGCGAATACCGCGGTGAGCCGCACCGCGTGGAACCCGTCACGATCGTGAACGAGGTCGAGTACTTTGATGACAGCAAGGGCACCAATGTGGGCGCCACCGTGGCGGCCCTCACCGGACTCGGTGCCGAGCGGAAGATTGTTGTCGTCCTGGGGGGGGACGGCAAAGGCCAGGATTTCACACCGCTGGCCGCACCCGTGGCGCGTTATGCGCGTGCCGTGGTTCTGATCGGGCGTGATGCGCCGACGATCCACGCCGCACTTGAAGGCTGTGGCGTGCCCCTGATGAATGCTGACTCCATGGCGCAGGCGGTGCAGTTGGCCAGCCAATTGGCGCACGCGGGCGATGCGGTGCTGATGTCGCCGGCATGCGCCAGCTTCGATATGTTCGACAACTACGAGCACCGCGCCAGTGTGTTTGTCGATGCTGTGCAGATGCTGGCGCAAGACGCCGGCGTAGCCGAGGGGGGCATGGCGTGAACACCTTGGCGCAACGTTTCACCGGCTGGCTGGGCGGCATGGCGCGTCCGGCTGGCGATGCGTTGCCGGTGCGCCTGGGCGGCATGCGTGGGGGCGCAGGCAGCGCTCCGGTGCGGATGTCCGGCTTTGATCAGGCGTTGATCTGGGTGACGGTTGCCCTGCTGGTCTGGGGGCTGGTGATGGTGTACTCGGCCTCGATCGCGATGCCGGACAACCCGAAATTCGCACGCTATGCCCACACCCATTTCCTGACTCGGCACGTGTTGTCGCTGATGGTGGCGTTCGTCGCCGCGCTGATCGCTTTCCAGGTGCCGGTGGAAACCTGGGAGA